>Ga0172380_10002415_pt1 | contig 28750 bp, 28 predicted proteins | sample Leawe162metaG_FD_119747 | JGI IMG/M metagenome (GOLD analysis project Ga0172380, IMG submission 119747) | Leachate microbial communities from a municipal landfill in Southern Ontario, Canada - Leachate well 162 metaG | ecosystem: Engineered > Solid waste > Landfill > Unclassified | place... | reverse complement strand
GCCTTCATACGCTCATGATGAAACCCTGCACAACTTATCTTGGATCGCCTGGAGCCATAACGGAGCCGTTACAATTTGGAGCCATAAGCGTGCCGTGCGGCACGCTTATGGCTCCAGGTACAGCTATACCCTTGCAAAAACCGGGCGCTCCTACAAGGTGACCGGCTACACGGAAAAAGTCGAGGGGCAGAAAATCCAGATCAGGATCGGCAGCGTCGAGAGCTTCAACGTGAGGACCGGCGAAATCAAGAACGTCCCCGAGTTGGGCGGCAGTCCGGTGCTCAAAGCCGGTGCGATCATTTGGGATGATCCGGTCGAATGGAAGCCGTGCAACTGAAAAAGACCAGCAATAGTGCCGGACGATGTTTCCTAAATCATTACTCTGTTCTGACTGAGTAATGGTGGCTTGACTCAACTGAGCGATAACGGAGGCTCATCCTATGAGCCTGGCGGCGGGGAGAATAGTTCCGTGGCTCAAGATGACGATCAGGAGGCGACTCATGCTTATTCGGCTCTACGGCTTGCCCTAAGAAAGGCCAGGCTTGCCAAATGAAGATCGCAAAGAAGCGAGGAAGCCCGACGCTGAGGAGGCTGCTTAGTGCTTTGGGGGGCGCAGATTGCGCTATGAGGAGAATGCGAGCATCTTTCAACGCGTTAAACCGCACAACTTCGAAATTGAAAAGAAACAGACTGTCTGTCACTTTAGTAGAAGGGCTGGTGCGCAATCCCGTTAGACCTGTATCACTTGAAGACAAGGATAAAGCTATCGCTGGCCGGCACAAATACAGGCTTGCCGACCTGCTGGCGCAATACGATCCGCAGGTGCCCGTTCCGGAAGATATAAAAGAATGGGAAGCGATGACGCCGGCTGGCAAAGAGATATGGTGGGCCGAGGATGGCAAATAATGACGAAGACGAAGAGCACTTACCAGTCCGACGCGGGGTCTCTCTCAACCGAGGATATTGCTTGGCTTCAAAATATCGCCAGGCAGATATTGCCCAAAGGAAGAAAGTTATTCACAAAGTCGATTATTGAGCCAGATGATTTGCTGTCAGTTGATGAGTTGATTTCAAGGCTGCCACCGGATCAACAACAGGAAGTTCGGGCAAAGGCTGAGACGATAAACCGAGCGCGGGCATTGGCTCGACGGCAGGAGGATTGTGTCCATGACTGGCAGCGCGATGGGCAGACCCCGACGGCAATTCGCTGGTTCTGTCCAAAATGTTTCTTGAGCAAGATTGAATAGACGGTGGAAGCGACAGATATTCGTGCCGCAGAGTTGAGAATGCATCAGGATTCTGAAGCAAGACGGCTATACCCTTAGAAACATCATGAAGCTTCACATTCTTTCCGACGTGCATAGTGAACTCGGTGATTTCAAACCGCCCAGAACCGACGCCGACGTTATCGTCCTCGCCGGCGACATTGGCCTTGGGGTCGAAGGCATCGAGTGGGCTGAACGAACCTTCAGCGTTCCGGTGATCTATGTCCTCGGCAACCACGAGTTCTACAGCAACTGCTTCAATCGCCTAGTCGATACTGCCAGGGAGCGCTGCCTGGGTAGCCATGTCCATCTTTTGGAGGAGGAATCTGTCATTCTGGACGGCATCCGCTTCCTTGGCGCCAGCCTTTGGACAGACTTCGCCTTGCTTGGGCACGGGGAGGTCGAACGAAACATGGGCTATGCCGAACTCAACATGACCGACTACCAGCAAATCGTAGCGAGCCGATCCGGAGGCCATTCGTTTCCAAAACTCTCTCCACGGCTGACCTTGGCCCGGCATCACGCCAACCGGGATTTCCTTGAACGGTCTCTTGAACGCCAACCGGTATCCGAAAACTGGCAGAAGACGGTGGTAGTGACTCACCATGCGCCATCTGCCAGAAGCCTCAAAGGCGGCAAACCGGGTGACAGGCTGGATGCCGCCTATGCGAGTCATCTGGATCACTTGGTTGCCAAGGCGGATCTCTGGATTCACGGGCATACCCATGTGGCAACGGACTATCGGGCACTGCAGATAGGGCGATTCCCAAAGGCAGGCCGGAGGGTGGTGTCCAACCCGAGGGGCTATGCTGATTATGGGCCAGATGCAGTGGTAGGGTTCGATCCCGGACTGACAGTGGAGATATGATGCAAATCTCTTAGTAGTCAAGTTTTCAACCATCTGAACGAGTAGGTTGAACCGTCTCCGCTGAGCACTTGTAGACAACTGAAGGCAGTGAAATTATCCGAATGCTCGGAGAGTATCTCAAAGGCTCTGGCGAGACAGACATCTGCAACAAAATAGAATAGACTTCTACTTACGGTAAGGAATCATTGGAGCGAGAAGACCGTTAATCAGCTCAGCCTTTCATATCAACAGTTTCAGAAGACCGAGAGGACCGTCCGACTGGAGGGTGAGATTCCCCCTAATAACGACTGCCACATTTCCACAGCACTTCAGACCAAGGAGGTAATCATGAAGAGAAACAAATTCACAGTTAACTTCGTAGTCAGTTGGGTTGTAGCATTGTCGGTCTTCGTTGGCGCTGGAGGCGCACAGTTAACCTGTGCTCGATCCAATGTTCCTTTGCCGTGATATTTTCTAGAAGTGCTGGCCACCTTTGGGTGGCTTTTTTCTTGCAACTCATACCAACGCTACCCAATAAGAATAATGACCAGGCTCTACCGATGAATTGTCGCGAATTACTCATCGGCAGCAGCGTTTTTGGTCATTTGGAGTTTTCTGAATCACAATGAAGTTTGCATACGAAGACCTGAGCAGTGACCAGTTCGAGCAACTTATCGTGCTCTTGTGCCAGCGTTTGCTCGGCATTTCGGTGCAAGGCTTCGCCAAGGGACCAGATGGTGGTCGCGATGCAAAATTCGTTGGCACTGCCGAATTGCATCCCAGCAAAGCAGCTCCGTGGGTAGGAACTACCATCATTCAGGCCAAGCACACCAACGGGTATAACAGGCACTTCTCAGAGTCGGACTTCTTCAGTACAACGGGTGGCGCGAACACGGTTCTGGGGAAGGAAATCCCCCGCATCAAGAAACTACGTAAGGCTAAGCAGCTCGACCATTACATGCTGTTCGCGAATCGACGCTTGGCGGGCAACGCTGAAAGTGAAATTCGTGCATATATCTCGAAGCAGTGCGGAATTCCCACAGCCTCAGTTTACTTATGTGGCGTAGAGCAGTTGGAGCTATGGTTCAAATCTTTCCCCGATGTGCCAACGAAGGCCAATCTCGATCCGGTCGATTCGCCTTTGATTGTCAGCCCTGATGATTTGGCAGAGGTGGTACAGGCTCTAGCACGACAACGCACCACGGTGTCGGCTGCAATTGACGACCCGCCAACTGTCCGCGTCACGTATGAGCAGAAGAACACGCTCAATAATATGACTGACACCTATGCTAAGGAACTTCGCAAGCGCTACTTAAAGGAAACCTCGCAGATTCGTACATTCCTCGCCGCGCCGGAGAACCTCGAATTGTTGCGTCTGTATGAGTCGGTTGTGGATGAGTTTCAACTCAAAATCATCGCCAAGCGTAAGGACTACCAGACCTTTGATTCAGTGATGGAGTACCTGGTGGATTTGCTGTTTGATCGCGATCCGATACTGCGTCAGCGCGCGCACAAGAGGCTGACTCGGGCGACGCTGTTCTATATGTATTGGAATTGCGACATCGGCGAGGTGGGCGATGCTGCGGCCAACTAAGCACTCACATCCCGATCGCACGGTCGTTAACGTGTCGCTCCTGCTGTTGCATCGGTTGAGGGCTCGGCGTGTGGACGATTACGACACGTTGCAAAAGTACGTGAAGAAGGCTGTCGTCGGTGGAGATGTATTATTCCTGCCGGCACTGAATTTTCTCTTTCTGTTGGGATTGATCGATTATCGCCCCAAGACAGACGCTTTGGAGTACGTTGGACCAAATGAAGCTATCTAGACTCTATTCAAACAAACCAAAGCTGTTTGAACCTATCGACTTCGTTGCAGGATTGAACGTAGTCCTAGCGGAAATCCGTCTACCCGAAAACCGCACCAAGGATACGCATAACCTTGGCAAGACTACCCTCGGGCGCCTTCTCGACTACTGTCTCTTGATGGGGCGCGATGCGAAGTTCTTTTTGTTCAAGCATACCGATCTATTCAAGGACTTCGTGTTCCTGATGGAAATCGAACTTGAAGACGCGTCGCATGTCACAATTCGCCGCGGTGTTGAAGAAGCGACAAAGATTAGTTTTAAGCGGCACCAAGCCGGATATCAGGATTACTCAACGCTGCCTTTGTCCGAATGGGATCATCAGGACGTTGCCTTTGATCGCGCCAAGGAGTTGCTGGATGGACTACTTGACTGGCGTAAGCTGAAACCATGGTCGTTTCGGAAGGGGCTGGGATACTTACTGCGATCGCAGGATGACTTCCGAGACGTTTTCCATCTGCGTAAGTTTGCATCGGCACACGCGGACTGGAAACCCTTTCTCGCGCATATCCTTGGGTTTGATGCACAACTTGTTGCCAAGCACTATGAAAAAGAGGAGCAGCTAGCGGAGAAACAGTCCACTGCTCAGACTATCAAGAATGAGTTGGGCGGATCGATCGAAGACATCAGCAAAATTGAGGGCCTTCTGTTGCTGAAGCAAAAGGAGGCTGAGAAGAAGCAAAGGCTGCTCGATGCCTTCGATTTCCGTGCGCAGGATAAGGACCGGACCAAGAGCTTGGTTGAGGACATCGACGAGCGAATTGCAGTCTTGAACGCCGAGCGTTACTCGCTCAACCAGAACAAGAGGAAGATACTAGCTTCGTTGGAGGAAGATCAGATACTGTTCAACCCGGATGAGGCGCAGCGCCTATTTGAGGAAGCTGGCGTTTTGTTCGGGGGGCAGATCAAGAAGGACTTCCAGCAACTGATCGCCTTTAATAGGGCGATCACTGACGAGCGCAGCACCTACCTTCAGGAAGAGCGTGCCGAGGTCGAGGTGGAGCTTAAGCGCGTCAATGCGGAACTAAATTCATTTGGCAAGAGACGTTCCGAGGCTTTGGCATTCCTGAGCGGAACTGATGTTTTCAGCAAGTACAAGCAAGTGTCGGACGAGATGGTGATGCTTCGGGCGGACATTACGTCCCTGGAGCGGCAACGTGGCTTCCTGCACCGACTGCAGGAGTTGCGCACCGAGATCCGTACTTTGGGTGAAGAACGGAACCATCTGCAGACGCAGATCGAAGCGGACGTTGAGAAACAAAACTCCGACCAAGCAAGCCTATTCTCAGCGATTCGACTGTTCTTCAGCGAGATTGTAGAAGAGGTAATCAACCGCAAAGCCCTGCTCAGCGTATCGCCAAACAAGGAAGGGCATCTTGATTTCACGGCAGAGATTCTCGATGAGTCTGGCAATGCAACCAGTGCCGATCTTGGTCATACTTACCGCAAGCTGCTGTGCATAGCGTTCGACCTTGCGGTACTGCGAGCGCATTTGGAGGACAAGTTTCCACGGTTTGTTTACCATGATGGAGTATTCGAGTCGTTGGATGATCGCAAGAAGGAAAATCTGCTTGGAGTTGTTCGCCGCTACGCTGATCTTGGGCTGCAGCCTGTTATCACATTGATTGATTCTGACCTGCCGGCACGAGCCGCTGAGGATGAACCCGTATTCGATCAACAGGAAATCGTGGTGCTGTTGCACGACGAAAATGAGCAGGGCCGCTTATTCAAAACAAAGGCGTGGTAGGCGTCAATGGCCGACTTTGTCCAAGGGCAATTGGATTGCCGATAACTCTGGACCCCAGGTGAAGCCGTCGCATTAGCTCAGGCAGACTTTCCATATCTATTACAACTTATCAAAAGTATTTCCGCTCCGACGCGAGACCATTAATGCGCCGAGCGGCAAAGATTCTTGATCCAGTGAATTGTAGCTTTCAGCGTTTCTTCGGCGACATAATTTGGCACTTCAAGTGGATTTCCCCTGTCAACATGCCAAAAGTACGTTTCTCTGGCCAACGTCTGGCACTGCTTCAGGTATGTCACGATAAGTTTCGATGCATCTCTACCAAACATGCGACTATCAATTCCAGTCGCAAACGTTTTAGGCGATGCCGAAACTGATGGGGATCTTACATAGTCTAGGTACTTCGACAAGATTCGAATATGTTCTTCAGGTGGCCGGATATCAAGTTCTGACTTCTGGAAGCTTTCAATGATTCTCCCATATGTTGCTTGGATACTGGGTACAAATCGCAGTTCCATAACATTCCTCTTACTTGTAATCATGTCCTCCAGTACTGACGGCAACCAATAAGGCCAATCTGGCGGAGCGGTGGAACGAGATATTTGATGTATCAGCTTTATCTGTCGAATAAGAACTCCGAAAAGCAGCTCGTCCGGTAGAAAGACTGGTGTTGTATCGCACAGATCCATGCCGCAGTGCGAACATCGACGAATGGATTCAGATGACCTAGCAGCGTCTTCGCTGAGATTGATACGTACCTGGCAGCAAGGGCAGCGATCCCGAAGCACATTTTCATGGATCGGACAGACATAGGCGCATGTCAGGCGCCAGAGCCTTCGGATGTACGGAATTGGATCTGATCGAAGGCAGATTTCGCAGTATCGATAAATCGGACGTCGGTCCAGCGGCTCCGTCATCAAGCAGGCAAAGTCCGGTATGGCAAGAACCGAGGTAGCTGGCCAAGTTAGGCTTGCAATCTCGCCGGCGGGAGAACTCACCACCCTTGCCATTTTCTGCAAGTTGATTGGAACACGGCCGCTATCGACCCAAAAGGAGGGTGATGAAACTCCGAAACTGGCTAGAACCGCCTTGATCGGAATGCGGCAACGGGTAGCTATCCTCCAACACCATGAGCTAAAAGCCTCGGATGGAAGCAGCGCTGGAGCACCAAGTATACGGGACTCCTTAGGAATCCAGCGCTCTCCCAATGCCCCCAAATGCTCATTTAGCCTGCCTTGGAGCTTTGCAATTTCTTGCCTACTGGTGCGAATTAGTCGAACTCCAGTTCCGATTGCCGGCTTGTGGTCTTTAGCTGGTGCGTCTTGCTAAAGGTTTTCCAGATCATGCGAATGTGCTGCTCATAAGCAAGTCGCAGAAAATCGAGCTCGCTGACCTGAAGCTCTTCATGTAAGTAGTGCTGAACTGGCCCCAAGAGACGATCCAGCAAAGCGCTGGAGCTATTGGACGGATTTCTCCGTGCCATAACGTCAAGCCGCGCGCCGAGTTCAGTTGGCCATGTTCGCAGGATCTCTACGGCATGGTGAATAATTGCTTCCGCCTCATCACCTGTTGGCTTTAAGCGACCGTGGCCAGTCCCGTATTGACCAAGCTTGGCAAGGCAGTGGCCAAGAAACCAGATGGTCTTGCATAGCCCATCCAGGCTGAGCTCTGCTAATCTCTCAATCTCCCGATTACGAAAGGCATGGGGTCGAATTACGATGTCTAAATTGCTGCGGTGGGCAAATAGCTGCGCTACCAGAATGAGGGATTCAGACGCAGGGGACGCAGGCGCGTTGGCAAGATTGAAGGTGCAGCCGCAATGGGAGATACGTCGACGATCCCATTTCAATCGTCTTCCACAGCCAGGACATCGATCCACCAGGCGGACCTCGTGTTGTGCACATGCCGCGTAGAAAGAGAGCGACCACAAACCGCGGATAAACATACCCTCCTGAAGGCAAATAGGACATATCTTGACCTTTCGCGCAGAAATGAAGGAAGCTTTTGAAACCCATTCACCAGCGATCTGCCACGCCCTACTGCCATCCGAGAGGCGTTGTTCGATACCCGATAACTGCAAAAGTTCTTCAAGATGATTGCGGCAGTAATGAGCGATCCGCGGTATATCGCCAGTTTCGACTGACGTATTCGCGGTTCCCTTTACGTAGGCGAGAATTGCGGCCGCACCACCAACATGGTTGCGTTCGGCGACACGCGTCAGGAAGCCAATGACGTCCTCGTGGGCGTGCGGAACTGTCCGGTGAATCAGTCGAAAGTCGCTTTTCACTGCGAATCGAAAGGTGTTGCCTCAACGCAGAAAATCGCAAAATAGGCAAGTGCGAGATGCTTCGTAGTCAGCTTAGGCATCCCCTCACTGGCTGCAATAAAGACAGCTTCTGCCAGCAATGCTTTCAGGAGACGGAAATTGCCCAGTGTTGCGTTAAATAGTTGAGATGCCAGTGGTTCGCAAGAGAGTCCCATTTGCTCCTGCATCGGCAGTGCCTCATCTAGGGAATAGAGTAATCCACGAAACTTTTCGTCGTCGGCAAATGGCTGAAGTTTGATTTTCCCTGCCCAACGAGTGCTTGCCTGGGTATCAGATTCGAGCAGGTTTTCGAGACCGCTCGTACCGGCAAAAATATAGGCTAACCCGCTACGGTCATAGAAGACCTTCAAGAAGTCTCCCAAGCGGCCACCCTGCCGGTCAGCAATTCGCTTGGCCTTAGTGTTCAGCCAAAGATGATGTGCTTCGTCGAAGAGGATACCGAGAACTTTGCAGGCAGGTAAAGCCTCCAGGAGAATCTCCTCCAGCTCAGAATTATTCTGATAGCTGAGGGTGCCGGGGTCTTGCCCGAGTTGAAGCAACAGGGATATCAGTATGTCGGATTCTGAAGGCCTGCTCGCGAAGCTAAGGATCAAGATTGGGCAGTACCGAGTGGTCTGAGTTTCCGATGGCGGGTAGCGCCGATACACTGCGTCCAGAATAAAACTCTTCCCCACACCGCCATCTCCGAGTATCCAAAACCCGCCAGGATGTCTGGTCCACTCTGAGCGGGCAATAAGGCCATCGATATATTTATTTGCGAGGCGATAACCATCGACATCAACAGAGACATGCCGAGTGAATTCGGCACGCTCTGCCGCGGTCCCTTTGAGTGCTGAAGCCCGCTGTTCAACTGGAGACGGTACCGATGCCGTGGAGTGCAAGGCATTATTATCAAAGAGCGGAGCCGTTACAAAATCTTTGTGGCCCATGTTATATCCCCCAGTTGTATCGTGGAACGTTGGTGAAGGAAAGAGGCATGATGACAGTTGAAACTGCCGGAATTTCGCCGACTGCCTGTCCCTTGAAAGGGTCTTGAATTGACCTTGGTTGTCCTGCAAGGACGGCGTTAGAGTTGATCCCTGCCACGCGGGCTAGTCGGACTTTGGACGCGGTCTCTTTTGCAGTCAGTTCCTCCTGTAGTGTTGTCTGAATTCGCGCCCGTGTTTCGATTAGAGTATCGACGGCCGTTTCACTTTTCAATCGGACATCCGCCTCCTTTCTAAGGTATTTGTGCTGAAATAGGCTAAGCCCGGACGCATACTCGGGACGCGTACAGGGAACCGAGAGGTATTCTTTTGTGCGAGGATGCTGAACATGAATGCGCCCAAGGTCTTCCCGGGAAACAACAAAGTCGACAACGATGCCCTTGCCAACCATATCCATGAGTTGGCTCAATGTGTCATCGGCATAGGTGAGCCACTCGAACCGGATGCCTTCCTGAGACAATGTGGCGCTTTGACGATTGCCGAGAATGATATTCAGCTCATCGGTGTTGGCCGGATAGGGCGGAGGCGCCATCCCAATCCCCTCGCTCCACAAGTCGATTGGCTTGGCCTGCTTTCTTTTGTTCGGGAAGATGTTATGAAAGTCTGCGGCCCATTTGTGTAAGAGATAAATCAAGGTGGAGAAGCGCACAACGGCATCCTTGGCAGGATTGTAATCGCCACGCTTTTCCAGACTGGCGAAAGTACGGCCGCGCATTGCCTCGAAGAAATTTTGCTCGAGCGTAAGGAAGAAGCGCTCGATGGAACCTTTGAGCCATGGTGTTCGTCGTTCGCAGTACTCGTAGAGAGCACCTAGTGAAAGTATGGCTGCGCGATATCGCGGACTTCTGAAATCAGCACCACGATCAGACTCGTAGTAGTGAGCCCGGCCGAATGACGGCCATGGATTCTCGATGTCCGGCCACAACTGATAGGCCATGTGATGCGACGTTAGCGAATGCTTGATGCCTCCGAAGATACTGTCCAGTCCTGTCGCTTGGAAAGATATGTAGAAGCCCAGCAAGACTCCGCTAAAACGATCCTTGATCGCCGTTGCCCATGGACGTCCCAGGGGTAGAAAAGAGAGGTCATCAATGACATAGAGATTCAATGGAGTGTGATCGATCTCTACGACATCCAAAGGATGATCGGCTGGCAGATGGCCCTTGATCATCTTGAAGTGGCGCCTAGCAGCCTCCCGGCCGAGCCGCGCGATCATCAGTTCCTTTTGCGGGCGGTTCTTTATTCGCGCATAGAACGTACGTTCAGCTACACGAACTAGCGGGCTAAGGCCAGCATCCGCACGCTCCTTGTTCTCCTGGATCAGGGCATTCTTATAGTCGCGGTATGCGCCGATGACCGTCGGACGGGTGTCGACGGCGAACTTGTCGTCGATCTGTTGCTGCAGGAATTGCTCACTGTCATCGTCGAGAGGAATCCCCCGCTTTCGTGCAAAATTGCCACTGATGATCGCGTACACTTCGTAATGGTGTTTTTCAAGCTGCCGCCACCAACGCTGGATCGTGGATGTCCCCGGCACGCCAAGCTTATCGTCGATCTGTTCAGCAATACGCTTCGCTTCGTCGGCAATAAAGCGCTTTTGACCCTTGGTGATATTGGCCTCGCGCAATTTCGTGATATAGATGAATTTTCGCTCCACATCGTTCTGGAATTTCGTTGGCAAGTCCGCCAGGTTGCGGAACTGCACCTCCGGGTTTTCCGGTGGAACTATCAGAGTCTTCGGCGAAGAGAATGCGTCAACGACGCCAAGCCGTTTTGTCTGAAGCTCAGTCCAGAAATCGGATTCAGTCAGTGTGACGCGCGTTCCGGTGGTCGGTTCTTCGAAGTAGAGTTCGGTTGCCGTGCGTGAGTCGTATTCGAGAATCTGCCCAAGGCGCGATATGACAAGCCCATCTTGGAGGAAAAAGGATCCCATGATGTATTCTCCCCCTCAGTTGGTGTGGTTTGCCGTGACAGCATTGAAACCAGGCGCGCGATTCCGCCTGCGTCCAAGTGATCGAGGAATGGACTCATTCTCTCCGAGATCACGAAGAGGCTTCGCATCCTGAAAGCCTCCCACAAAGCTCCATGGTCCAAGAGGGCGACCATGTTGTCGCCAAGTCGCCGCATCCGCCAAGAGGTATTGATTCGTCGGTCGACGACCCAGAGCCAATTCCTCCAATAGGCTACCAAACCGGGTTGAACGGAGAATGTCTTCAAGTCTAAGCCCTCCAAATGGTTTGCCTGGGAGACTGACAACGGTGGTCTCTGGATGTAGGGGGTTTGCCCAGTCAAAACATAGCTGGCGACGCGCGATCAGCGTCCACACATCGACGAGTTCCAGTGAAGCGCGAGCTTTAAATTCACCGATGGATAGCGGACCATTGGACAAAGTGGCCGTGGCTCTTTCCAGAACCTCCTCAGGCACCTTGCTGCTTGCATATCGAAACAGTAGCTTGATCGAATCGAACCTCGGTCTTTCCTCCAGTTGAGCATCTACCAAGAAGGCGAATGGGATTCCGCGATGGAGGTAACCCTTGGCAATGGCCAAGCACTTCTCGAGCGTATTGTTATGTGCCAAAGAAGCCAACGCTTTGACCTCGATGCGCAGTTCCGGGACAAACGTGTCCACGGTGAAGTCAGGAATGTGATGACAGGGTCTATCGCCGTTTAGGTAGGGTTCCCTGGTTGCCTGCGAAGCAATGGAGCGGACGTCGTGACACAGTACCAATGTAGCGAGGGTGTAACGCTCAGGATAAGATTCGTGCTCAACGTCATTTTCCATCAATTCGGGGATTAAGCCGCCGCCAGTTGTTCTTTGGGGCGAGCACTCGACAAGAACCCGAACAGGTTTATTGCTGGATTTTTTCTGGGATTTTCGTTTGACTGCCATGATGATCTCCTAGCTAGAAGTCGCCGCCTCGCCGGATCAATGCAATAGAATGCATATGCTCCAGTTATGGAACATTTCGGCAACAAAGTAGTTGACTTCGCCGTCAAGCTAGGAGATACTGTCAGCGCTAACTAGTTGTACCTTCCAGCAGCAGGCGAAACCGGGTGAACCTTCGGGCGAATCTGGTTTTTTGCTTTCTACATATCTACCTCCCTTGTTTGCATGGTTAATTTTTCTGCGTTGCCTTGGGCGAGTAGTCGCGAGAGAGTTGCTACGTCAAGCGGTCGCCCGGTTCTTAATCCGAGTGCCACCGCGATTCTGTAGCTCTGGCCACGAATGCATTTGCGACGACCCTCCAAGACCTGATACACCAGGCCGCAAGAAAATCCGTTCGCCCGCGCCCATTCAGCAATCGATATTCCACTAGCGACGATCACGCTGCGTACGTTCATCTGCGGGCTTGTGGATTCTAATGATTCCATTAATAGAAATAAATGAATGCGTTTGCATTCATACTAGCATTGTTTTGGTTTAGTGTCTACAACGAGTTACAATTTTCGACATGCCCACACAATTCGAACTGATTGCCCCTGGCTTTGGAGGCAGGCTGAAAGAGGAGCGCTTACGCTTGAAATTGAATCAGAGCGAATTTGCGCAACTCGCCGGCGTACAACGCCTCGCGCAAAGCCAATACGAGTCCGAGGCAAGAGCGCCAAACATGCGCTACTTGTCGGCGATAGGGGCGGCGGGGGTAAGCCTCTACTACCTGCTCTTTGCCGGCACAGACTCGGCCTATGGGCTGTCTCCGGCAACACTTCGGGAAATCGAGCGGCGAGCGTTCGAACTGATTGAGGAGGTTGCTCGTATTCGCTACAGCGAAAAGCTGTCGGCGGAGGGAAGGTATGTATTGTTTGAGGTGATCCGTGCCGACCTAACCCGGGCAGCGCGGGAGGGAAGAGAGACGAACGTCAATATTCTGGATTCTCTAATCGGGAGAGAGGCTCGAAATGGACAAGACAGACATTGAAAATGGTCTTATAGAAGAAGATGAGATGTTATGGCACTTCTTCGGTGCCATTCACGAAAGCAGAAAGAACAAGGGTCGCCCAAGTGGCTTAGAGGAGGGCGTAACCAGCCTGCGACAGTCAATACTTCTATCGCCATGCGCCGGTCTGCATAGGCCGTCCTCTAGATGGGGCCAAGTCAAGGCACGGGTGGTTCGTCTGTCTGGCAGGACACCGGGAATCGAGGCGCGCATCGATTGGTTGCGCAAGACGGGCGCGTTCGACGAAAAAGACTTTACGTCGGTTCGGCGCTCAAAGCTGTTCTACGAAAAGCCGACCGGCGAAGTATTGATGAGAATGAAAGGAATAGACTTAGCAACGGCGAATGCAGTGATTGCGACGTTGGCCCTCGTCGTCGGCATTTGGGCGGGCTGGGTTATATTTTCTGGCCACTCAGGAATCCAGATGATTGCAAATTCATACGTAGTGGGATCAACCTTGGGCGTCATCATTGGGCGAGTCCTCGATCGGTCTTTTCGGTTCCAACGGATTCAAGCGAATGTATTGGCCGTCGCTCCGTGGTTTGCGCAAACAGCGAATCATTGACGGTAGTCGATCCTTACGCATCGGCCGACACTTATCCCAGGCTCACTGCATGCTCGAACCAGCTCGTCCTTGAATTCCTTGCTATGCGTGCGCTTGCAGCGCTTCGGTTTCTCGATTCCCATAGTGTCCACCATCGTTCTTAGCGGACACCATGGTGCTCGACTCTATCGATCAGTCATAGATGACTTCCCCGGGTGCTTACAAATAAACGTCAGCAGTACCCCTGAAAACTGACGTCAGCGTTCATTGCGAACTCCCTCACGTCAGCCGGATTGTCCTTGAACACGCGGTTCACTTCTTCGTGAAATGCTTGTCCAGTTCTTGCAGGATGTTGGGATTGAAGAACGGCTTCTTTGAGCTCTTGGGATTGCCCGGGTCAAGGTAACGAATTTCACCGAAACGCTTGTCCTTCAGTAGCGGTTTCCGCACATCGTGATACTTTTGCGCAGCTTTGAAGTCTTTGTATCGCTTGCGGCATTCTTCGGTTAGGCGGTCGTAATCCCACGGGAAACGATCACGGATTTGCTGCTCGGTGAGCCGGACTTCGGGGGCGTTGAGGTTGTTCGTCACCTGCACGCCCAGCGCGTCCTTCGCCTTTGAGCGTGTGAACTTGATGTCGATGTTTACCGTCACGGAATAGGGCGATGCGGCATCGTCGTTCGCGGGTTCGAGGCTTTCGACGAATGCGAGGAACTTCTTCTCTTCGTGGTTCAGCACGACCGCCTCTGTCTGCTGCGGAAGGGCGACGAACGACAGCGGCATCAGATAAAAGTTGAACTCCGACATATCGCGCCCAAACCATGATTTCGTGGCGGCGACGAAATTCTTCAGGCTTGCGGTGCCGATCTCCTGGAGGCGCACAGGGAATGCGCCGGATCGGTTGTAGAAATGGATCGATGAATCCCGCAGTTCCAGCAGTGCCTGGATGTTGGCCCATGCATTGGCGTCGAATGCCTTCGTTTCGACGAGTTTCTTCGCGAGGAAGTCGAGGCTGTGGGTGAAGGGGTTTCCAGAGCGCGTTTCTTTGATTTGGAGCTTCTTGCTCTTGGTGCCGTCCTTCTTCGTGCGTGGCTCCATGACATAGAGTGTGCTGACCTTGTTGTTATGATCGGCCAGCCATTTCGCCTTGAGGAGCAATTCCCAGCCGTTGATGGCAAGGACGGCGAAGGCTTCTTCGCGGTAGAGAAAGTCCGGTTTGTTGTATATCTCGATGGCCGCGACAGTAGCGGCGACGGCGCGATCCAGTAGTTTCTTTGAGCGGGCTTTCATGGCGCTGCGCTGCTTTCAAATTGAGCGCGGACAACTTTCAAGCGGCTGAGCAAGTCGTCGTAGGTCATGATTTCAACGACATGCCGAAATTTCCGCCGGATGATTTCGAAGTCGGTGCGCTGATCCTGCGTGAAAGTGGCATCGCGGCCCATGATGATCATTCCGGACGGATTCACGATCTTAATGCGCAGACCGTCGGGAAGTTGGTCTGCATAGCGCTCGTTGAGTTTGTCCTCGCCCGTCTGCCCCCAGCGGTTGAGGTGATAAAGGTATTTCTCCAACTGCATGATCGTGCCACTCAGCTCCCGCATGGGGACGTGGTTGTCGCGGTAGCGATTGCTGGTGACCATGCACTCGGAAAACGGCTTCTTGATTTCGATGGCATCGACGTATCCGGAGGCATCCACGAGCAGGAAATCTATCTTCCTGTCCTTGCCCGCCAAGCTGTCCCGCACGGGGGCTTCAGGGAATGCGCACACGTATTTGGGATAGAGAAATTGGATGACTTGCAGAATCTCCGCCTGCCATTGTGACTCGCTGTAGGTGTCCGAGCCTGCGAGCATGCCTTCGATTTTCTCGACCAGTGCCGCGAATTTATCGGTTTCGTATGCACTAAACATCCTTTTGGGTTGGGTGCCCTTGGCGGAGGCCTTGCGCTGCCGGTATTTCAGATACTCAGCCTCGTGGTCTGCCTGGATGGGGACGTAGTTGCGGATCATGCTGCTGACCCGCGCCCTGGCATATTTCTTCAGCTCATAGGTGTTGGGGAACTGGCGAAGCATTTCCTCGAAGACTTCCTCAGGCAGCGCATCAGGATGTTCTCCTCCGATGTAGAGAGAGCTGAAACCATGATCGTTAAAGCCTCGGAAAATCGGGATATTGGTTTCGGCCACAAACATCGGTCGCCTGAATTTGAGCGAGCGATGCATGAACAAGTCATATTCGATGCCGAGGAAACGACGATCCATCTGGTAGTAGCCATCAAACAGATGCCCGACAACGAAGCGGTAGCAGGCATCCATTCCGTAGTCACCATCGTCGATCTCAGGACGATAGATTTCTTGGCGAACGTGCAGGGTGTGGCCTGAAAGTGGAATGTCTTCTTGCGACTCCAAGGGCTTCACTAACCAGTCATTCGCCCCTCTCTCAGGCACGTAGCGCATGAACAAATGATCGCCGCTTTTGATGAAGTCGATCATGGATCAGCCGTTGGTTGCGGCGGGGGCGAAGGCTTCTTTAAGAACGGCTTGAAGGAGGTGGGCGGCGTGGGTGCGCATGTGCCCGATCTCGGCGGCGAGCAACCGGCAACGCTCCATCAGCGCCTCCACGCGGGCGACGATGGCGGCTTGCTCGGCGAGGGGTGGGAGGGGAAGTATCTTGTAGAGAATGTCGTCACGACCGATGCCGGGAATCTGCCCTTCCTTCGCACTTTGTAACGCATCATATTGCGAGTGCAGATAGGAAACAATGAAGTCTTCATGAACGATGAATGGTCGAACTGCCATGAGCTGTCGCCCGATTGCTACTCCGTCATCGAGTAATACGTTCATTTTTCCAACTCCCGATCCCTTGACCGTCACGAGCAGATCACCTTTCCGCCCGCACACCTTCGGCTTCTCAGTCCATCGCGTGTAAGTGGGATGTTTCGCTCCAAAGTCTGAAGGACCAGTCAAATAAGGCACCCCGCGTTTTGCTTCGTTGTAGTCAGAAGCCTCAATGTGTTGGCCGGATACAAGCTCAATCAGCACACCCAACCTGCACCACTCCCAGCCTTGCGGAATCTCAAAGGGGATTTCGGCGGGGCTGATTTTTGGTAGTGGCTTTTCGGGGCGGAGTTTCTTGGCGGCGATAAGGCGGGTTTTTTCGGCTAGGATGCGGTGGAGGAGCTGGCTGGCGGGTTCCACGTCTGGGTGGGTGGCACGCCAGTCGGCGGTCAGCTTGCCCGCAATCGCTTCCTGCAAAATGGCCTGCTTGAACTTGGGCAGTTCGTGGCGATCGCTGTTCTCGTCGCGGATGAATCGGATAGCCTGCTGGATGTGCTCGATACGCGAGATAAGCGCTTGCTGGCGCTCAATGTCAGGAATGGTGAGTTCGATCCCGGCGAGGCCAGCGTAGTAGAGCCGTTTGCGCACAGCACCGGAGCAGTTGCGGGCAATGGCTTCGAGACCGTAGTCGCTTTTGAGGAAGTGCAGGAGGAAGCGCGGATCGAGTCCCTCACGGCAAGAGAAAACAACATAGTCCGGGCTGGTGATGCCGGTCTTGCTGTCGTCATCGGCAAGGCCGATGGACCCGACGTTTACCCTCATGGGATTGTAGGCAAACCAGTCGCGCTCTACGAGTTGATAGCGGGAGAGATTGTCTGCTGCCGCTTCGCGTGGGCTGGAGACGAGGCCATGTTCATTGCTCACACCAACAAGACTGAACTTGTCGGATTCTGCACCGACCGGACGGCACTCTTCGCGGATGTAATCGCCAAGACGTGCCACGATCAGTTGGGGGTGAGGTTGGCTTCGAGATCAGCGATTAGCGAGGCGATCTTCTGCTGACGCTTCGCCATGAGATGCAGCAAACCTTCAACGGTGTGCTCCTGCTCCTCGATGGTGGAGTTCGGATTCTTTACATCCAGATCAAACCCGCGCTTCAAGTCGCCGACTTTTACTTTCCAAGCTACTTCGTTTTCCTCGCGTTTGTCCCACCATTCGATCATGGGTGCGAATTCGATGAACTGGATGCCTTTGGTTTTGGAGTAGCTCTTCTGGCCCTCAGGCAGGCGGTGGTCGTAATACCAGATTTCTTTGGTCGGCGTGCCTTTCTCGAAGAAGAGCAGGTTTGTGGAAACGGTGGCGGGGTGGAAGGTTGACTGCGGGAGTCGGACGATAGTGTGGAGGTTGCAGTCGGTGAGAAGTTTTTCACGGATGCGCTCTTTGTAGCCGTCGCCGGTGATGCAGCCGTCAGGTAGGACGATGGCGCAGCGGCCACCGGGCTTGAGGAGCTGGATGAAGAGGACGATGAAGAGGTCGGCCGATTCGCGGCAGCGGTAGGTGGCGGGGAAGTTTGTCTCGACGCCGTCGGCGATGCTGGCACCGAAGGGGGGATTGGCGAGGATGACCTCCGCCTGCTGCTTTGGGCCGATTGTGTTGTATTCAGTCTTGAGGCTATCGAGGTAATGCCAGTCCGGCACGTCGATGCCGTGGAGGATGAGATTGGTGAGACCGAGGACGTAGGAGACGGGCTTGAGCTCCCAGCCGGTGATGGATTTTTGCAAGACGGCCTCGTCGTCGAGGGTGCGAACTTCCTTTTCCCGGATGTAGTCGATGGCGGCACTGAGGAAACCGCCCGTGCCAGCGGCGGGGTCGAGCACGCGTTCGCCGAGGCAGGGTGCGGTCATCTGCGTCATGAGCCGAGTGATGGCGCGGGGTGTGTAGTATTCACCTTTGTTTCCGGCATCACGCAGTTCGAGCAGGATGGACTCATAGACGGTGCCGAAGATGTGACGGTCGTCGGAGTTATTGAAGTCGAAGCCGTTGAGCTGGTTGATGACCTTGCGCATCTCGTAGCCGGACTTCATGTAGTTGTTCGAGCCGTCAAAGACCTCGCGCACGAGCATGGCGCGCTGGGCGGCGTGCGGAGCTTTGAGCTGACGGAGGTTGGCGAAGAGGCCGTCGGTTGGGTGGTCAATGAAGAGGATGAGTTCTTCGCCAGTGATGCCCTCGGGGTCGGTGGCCCAGTTGCGCCACTGGAGTTTCTCCGGAATGACGGACTGGTAGCGGTCGCGGATGAGTTCGAGTTCCTGGTCTTTGTCGTCGAGGATTTTCAGGAAGAGCATCCAGCCGAGCTGCTCCAGTCGCTGGGCGTCGCCGGAGACGCCACGGTCCTGCCGCATTATGTTGCGGACGTTTTTGATGATGGAAGCGATGTTGGGCATTTAGGTCAGGCGGCTTTGTAAAGTTCGTCGGTCAGTGCGTGGATCGCGGCGTCGTAGGCGGGCTTGCCGCCGAAGGCGCGAATAATCTCCACGGGGGAGCCTAGTTTGCTGAGAGGGTCGAGGCGGATGATTTCGGGGTTTTCCAAGTCGAGCACCCCGTCGTCGGAATACTTGTCGAGCAAGGCTGAGATGACCTTGCGAGCGAGGTCGCCATACTTGGTGAAGTAGTCGCGTTTCTTCACCTGCTCGGCGCGTTCTTTGCGGGTGAGTGGCTTTTGTTCGAAGGCGACGTGGCAAATGAGGTCGAAGGGATCGAAGGCGGAGCCGATTTCCTCATTCAAAGCGGCGAAGATGACGCCCTGCTGCTCCAGTTCTTCGACGATGGCGCGCTTCTTGTCGGCTTGTTTCCATGACTTGAGGAAGGCGTCAAGAGATGTGTAAGCGGTGCGGACGTTCTTGCGGGTGTAGTCGCGCAGGCTTTCGGTGATGATTTTGCCATCGTCGCCCATGTATTGGACGCGCTCTTTGATGACGGTGACTTCCACGCCATTGACGGTGACTTTGCGGCGGCGTTCTGGCGGAGTGGGATCGCCGTCGATCGTGACGTCCGGTTTCTCCGGCTCCGGGAAGTCGATCTCATCGCCAGTGATGGCGTCAGTGGCAGGCGTGTCATCGGTCTCGTTGTCGGTGTCGGAAATGTCTTCGTCTTCCGTGGCTTCCTTTACGCGGACGGGATCGCCATCGAAGTCTTTGTCCGCAAAGAGCGCAGTGACATTGCGGAAATCCATGATGGTGAAGTAGTGCTTCCCGAAGTCCTCATTGATGCGGGTGCCGCGTCCGATGATCTGCTTGAACTCGGTCATGGAGCCGATGTTCGAGTCGAGGACGATGAGCTTGCAGGTCTGCGCATCGACGCCAGTGGTCATGAGCTTCGATGTGGTGGCGATGACGGGATACAACTCGGAGGGGCTGATGAAGGCGTCGAGGTGATCCTTGCCCTCCTTGTTGTCACCGGTGATCTGCATCACGTATTTGCTGTTGGCGGAGACAAGGTCGGCATTGGCGTTCGCCAGTTCGCGGCGCATCACCTCGGCGTGCTCGATGTCCACGCAGAAAACGATGGTCTTGGAAAAGCGGTCGCTGCCTTTAAGGAACTCGGTAATTTTGCGAGCCACGGTCTGGCGGCGTTCCTCGACAATGATGTGCTTGTCGAAGTCGGTGCGGTTGTAGATGCGGTCCTCGACCAACTTACCTTCTTTGTCTTTGAAACCTGCTGGTGGCCGCCAACCCTCGGCGTCAATGTCGAGCGTAACTTTGATGACCTTGTAGGGCGCAAGAAAACCGTCGTCGATGCCCTGCTTAAGCGAGTAGGTATAAAGCGGGTCGCCGAAATACTCGGTGCTGGAAATCTCCTTGGTTTCCTTTGGCGTGGCGGTCATGCCGACATGCGTGGCGCTTTTGAAGTATTCGAGAATTTCGCGCCATTTGCTGTCCTCACGCGCGCTACCGCGATGGCACTCGTCCACGATGACGAGATCGAAAAACTCTGGGCTGAACTGCTTGTAGGCGTCGGTGTCGTTGTTGTCGGAGAGGCCTTGATAGAGGGCGAGGTAGATGTTGTAGGCCGTGTCGATTTGCTTGTGCTTGATGACGGTCATCGCTTCCTTGAAGTGCCGGAAGTCTCCACGGACCGTCTGGTCGATGAGTGAGGTGCGGTCCGCGAGAAACAGGATGCGTTTTTTCAGGCCACTTTTCCAAAGGCGGTAGATGATCTGGAAGGCTGTGTAGGTTTTGCCGGTGCCCGTTGCCATGACGAGCAGGTGGCGGTTGTTGCCTTCGTGCCGGGCAATGGCCTCAACGGTTCGGTTGATGGCGATCTGCTGGTAATAGCGCGGAGCGCGTGTGGAGCCGTCGGAGAAATAATCCTGAGCGACGATGGGGTCGAGTTCGTCGGAGATGCCTTTATAGACTTTGTATTTCTGCCAGAGCTCCTCGGGTGACGGGAAGGCATCGAGAGGGATTTCCTTCTCAATGTCGCCTGACTTCACGGTCTTGTCGTGGAAGAGGAAGCCGTCGCCATTGCTGCTGAAGACGAATGGAACGTCGAGTGGCTTGGCGTAGCCAAGCGCCTGCTGGATACCCGCGCTGACAGTGTGATTGTTGTCCTTTGCTTCGAGGACGGCGATGGGGATGTTCGGCTTGTAGTAGAGAATGTAATCGGCCCGCTTTTGAGCACCACGCACATGAATTCTTCCTCGAACGTAAATGCGCCCGTCGGTGAAGCCGACTTCTTCGCGAATCTGAGTGTCCACGTCCCAGCCAGCCGCCACGATGTTGGGCGTGATGAATTTGGTGCAGATGTCGCGTTCGCTAAGGGCCTTTTTGTTCATGCGGTGAGTTCGATTTCGCGTTGGTTGAGATTTTGGAGATTACCCGAGCGCACTATATTCTTTAGGAACCAGAGGCAGGCAGAAATCTGCATTGTCATTTTCTCACGACGTATAGGGGATGGGTGACTGGCACATTGGCGATAGTTCGGAGTCTTCGGCTAATTGGTGAGTGGCTGGTCTACCTCCGATACCGCCCGCTCATGAAATCGAACGTTGAACGTCTCTTCCGGGCACCGATGCGACTGCCGCCCTCCAAGATTCATTGCCGGAAAGCGGCCACTGGAATTTCGCTCCCTGGAAGCGGCCACTCGTCACTGAGCGCTGGGTGCCCATTGCCGACGGTCACGATTGCGGGAAGCAGTCGTTCAACGTGAATTCAGCCACCTAGCACGGCTGTTTGCGCAAGGTCCACTGGAACCCCGGGTGGGGCATCATCATCTTCATGCGTCCTCTTTACCTTTAGCGCGTCTAACAAGACCGATAGGTCCAAGAAATGCACTCTGCCAGACGTCGAGGAGCCGCGGATCGCCATTCCGCAGAGAACTGGTGTGGGTGGGACACCTGGATGCGGAGCCCATGCAAAGACTGGAGCACCGCTGAAACCACTAAATGTTGTGAGCGTGTGTGATTCCGATATTTCGATCTCGTGAAGATATGGGATGACCGAGCGGCCAACATATCGAGCATGAAGAGTTACTCGGTCGGTATGCAACATCTCATCGTCATAATTCACGAAAGAGTGGTCTGAGGGATAGCCAAGGATGACAAATTCCGCAATTTGTGAATCCGTCTCCCAATCACCTGAGGCGCGCGCAAGATCAATCAGTGTCGCCTGGGCTACTTCCGCCTGGGTGACGCGTGAAGTATCGATGGCGATTACGGCGAGGTCAACGAAGTCTTCGGAGGCTTCATCTCTGGACACGAAGAAAACGTCTTTCAACGGAATGATGTAGTGCGACGTGTCGGATGGAAAGATGCAGATAGGCCCAATGTTTTCTGGGTTCAAAGAGTGTCGCGTAGTAAGCACATAGGGGCGTCCTTCATACCCAACAAGGAACGTCGTGCCTAAAACCGAGTACGGGAAGTCCGCGATGTCGGTCTCAAAGACCAGAGGTTGCACTGCTCTAGCAAGCTTCGCAAGAACTTCAAGTGGCACGCTCATTTCAATGACGCCCACCGTTTGACTTGAGCGGCAGCCGCAAGTCGGCAGGGCCCGTTTGTGGATGGGCGGGGTTAGCCGTCAAAGAACTCCTCCATAATTTGAAAGGAGAGTTGAACCTGGGTTTTTTCGGGTGTTAGGAATGGTTTGATCTCGTCTTCAAACAGTTTTTTGGTATCTTTCAGGACATCGTCCGTGAAGATCAGGCACACCACATTGTGCTCCTTGAAGTAAGCACGATGCTTCCGCATTTCCTTTGCAAAGTTGTCGGCGGCGAGCTCGTTGATCTTCTTCTGCGTGAGGTCGCCAATCTTGGCGAGATAGCCGTGCGTTGACCAGGGGGACAGCTCAAAGCCAATCTTGTTTAGTGTGTATGGATTGATCACCATGAAGTCCAGCCGATAGACATGCTTCTTGATGAGGCCGCCATACCTGAACTCTGGCATCAGAAGCGGTACTAGCTCCGGCTTCTCCTGCTCCCGAACGTAATCACAGTAGTGGCCAGCGATGTCGTATTCGTACTTCGACCCTGAGTTTCGGACGAGAGTGTCCTGGAAAAAAAGGAGGTACTGTTCGATGTCATTGAACTTGAAGACCTTGTTCTTGCCCGGAATAACCAAGCCAGTCTCCATGACATGGCCGATAGTCCAGTACGCCTTGCTGAAAGCTCTGATCTCGCTCTTGTCGTTCTCCCACCTGCCTACTCTGAACCGCGGACTGATCAGCAGTCCGTAGCTCGCGTTCTCTTGGCCGATCCAAATCTCCGCATCATCAACAAGGGGCCGGTTCTTCGAGAGTTCTTCGAAATGTTTGAGATATGAGCGTCGCAGGAACAGGACAGCGTACTCACGAAACTTCTTGTGCTTCTTGAGTTGCTTCCATATCCAAAGATGAGCGTCCACCCCGTCTTCGAGAGCGCTAATTTTGAGTCCTTCTAGCCACCGTGACACGAACTGCTCTTGACTATGGATGACGTCGTTCTTCAGGTCAAAGAATTCATCATTCTTGCTCCCCAGCGTTGCATTGAGAGATGCTTCGCCGTCGAGCCCCGTTTCATCGAGTACTTCAGGAAGTAGGTCACGTAGCTTCAGCTTGATCGACTCGATCATTCTGTTGCGTGCGGTCTTGTTTGGATCTCTCTTCGCCATGCGGTCTCCCTTGACCGAACAAAATGTTAGAACTCGTCATCGGATTAACAACTGACGGGTTGCATCAAACACGGTATCGATAGCAATTCCGGTCTCGTCAATTCGATTTCTGTCCCATGTATCTGGTTCCATCCAATAACTTCCCTTTTCAAAACAGCGATGAGCAAATTCTTTGTCAATGACTCGCAAGGGAATTGAAGCCGAATGCCAGAGACGCGCGAGTTCAAATTCGCGTTTACGGTTTCGACGCTTACCCTTTTCGCGATCAGCTATGTATCTCTTTGTTTCAGCCAATGCTACGTAAAGCGCAAGCAGCGCATGATCAGTTTTCTCCGTTCGCTCCTTTTGCCCTGCTCGGAGGAGGCCCAGCCCAGCAAGGACTTTGTCGAATAACGTGAAGGCAATGGCTGGTTCAATCATGATTGGGCTCCAAGAGTTCTAACGCAAAGCTAACCGGCGCGCCGCCTTTTTTGCGCGTCCCGTTGAGCGCCGTTATACGGCGATTGAGAACAGTGCCCATATCGCTAGCAGCAGTGGCGCATAGATGGATAGCCAATACCCGCGGCCGAGTAGCCGTAAAACGCCGTTCCATACAGCCAAATTGTGCATCTTATTATCTGGAGCGATGATAACTGGCTCGCTAAGGGCGCCGTTTGGTTTTGTAAATCTTCCGATATCCTGGCTTTGCCTAAGCAAAGAACCGCGCAGGCCACCATACGGCGCATCGTACCTCGTGTCATCTGCGGCAGCCGCGACCCTCGAACGAACTAGCTCCACTATTCCTTGGCTTTCTCTATATCCGGCCGAGAATTTCTCTGCAATACCGTATGCGTGGTGCCTCAGGTGGCAAACCCCACATCCGATCAGTATGCCGATTGCAGCGATCGGAACTAACAAGCCACCTAGCTTGGCACCATCGGTGGATATTACACCGGCGCTGAAGCGCAGTGCCTCCACCGAAAGATACCGGTAATTGATGGCAAGAACTACCAGTGCAGCAATGACCAAAGCAACCGAGCACTTTTCTCCAAGGGGCTTCATTCGCTATCAATCCGTATAACGTTTGCTGGAGAGGCCGGGCGGGTACGATGCGCACCGGCGGTCGCGCCCGGTCGACTCGAAGCGCTGGGTAGGGGGCAGCTACGGTTCGTTGTTGTCATCCTCATAACCACGATAATCGTCTTCGGGGGCATAGTAGTCGGCGGTGTCATAAGTGGACGTCGACTTATAGGTGGCTCCCAAGCCGCACGCTGTGAGTTGTGACAGGCCTGTGATCTTCAGCTTGCAGGCGACACACTCAAACTTCGACGGGAGATAGTCCTGGGTCTCGACGATCAGATCACCGTCGAGTTTTCGGATCGCCGCCGAAACTGGTGTACCGGCCACCAAGGCATCGTTCCCACAGGCGGGGCACTTAACCATATGGCCCGCTTGCCGGGTAGCCCATACGGGCGCCTGTCTTTCCAACTTGGCTCGTTCCGCAGCATCCTTTGATTCCCAGACAGTCTTATGTGCAGCAATCGCCTTCGAGACAGCTTTGGCCGACTGATCGCGAGACGCGTCGATCAGTTGTTTAGCAAACGCAACCTCCTCAGCACCCACGAGGAGGCCTAGGCTCTCACCTGCAGCTTCGAGGAACACGCTGCAAGTGAGATAGAAGTTCGCAAGCCATGTTGTGGGCAACCCATCGAACGGGGTGCTGCCTGCATGCAATTCCTCGTTCCGTCGGTTGATGTGTTGTGCTGCGAAGCCCTCAAGCTCGGTTGTAAAGCTGGGCAGCACGTCGCGGAGGTGGGACAGTACGGCAGCGGTGTTTATCGAACGGGGGAGAAACTTCGATGCTGTGGGCGTATGCCCGAGGGCGTAGTAGATGTTGTTCCAATCCTTCGCGTCCGCCAGAAGGGTCGGACTAACATTGGCAAGGGTTGCTCGTGCCAAGAACTCGAGCACGAACGTCGAAGTAAGTCCAAAGTGCCAGTCGTCACGTGGATGGGACAGCATCTCCTGTGCGTAACGCTGGGCTTTGGCAAGGAGTGCATCGCGGGACCAAGGATGATAGGTTTTCGATGCCTTTGTTGGCTTGCTCATTAGTGCACCGCCTCCAAGTATGCGCGGGCCAATACCCGCTGGAGCCCGTCCGACGAGACAGGCGAGCGACCGTGCAGTACTCGCCAGTTGTCGAGCACGAGTGTATCACCGGGCTCACGCAAGAGGAACTGCACAGGTCGCGAGTGAAGGAGTGCGTCGCGCACACCTGCAAATGTCGCCGCCGCGAATGCATTCGTCGGCTTGAGAAAGGTAGTGTCCCATCTGATGCGGTCGATCTCGGCGGCGGCGGGCTTCTCTAGGAGCCGCAGCAAATGCTTGCCGTTCCTAAGGGGGCGCCGTGGTTGAACTATTGCCATACGCAGAGCTTCCCTGCCAACAAACTGCACAACACCAAGACTGTCAACCACGGATGTAGTTACCGAACTCGTGCCGGAAAGGCAGCGGAGAACCACATATCGTGGTGGGGTGGCCCAGTGAGCGAGATCAGTGTGCAGGGGGAACTCCCCGGTTCCAAAGTTTCCGCTGTAAGTATTCGGTGTTGAAGCTGTAAGTGGCCGTGGGGTCAGGAGTTGGAACTCCGCAAGGCCGTCAACGACGTCAATACAACCAAGCAAACTGACGGCAACACGTGGTGGAAGCTCAGGCATGAATTCAGGTAGGAAGACATACCCATCAGCCGCAAGCTGTTCGCCAGTTGTGGTCAAACGACTCATTTAATCTGCTCGCTACCAGCTATTCAACAGACCCACCGGTCCATACTATTGAAACTCGGAGAACAGGCCGGTTCGCTGTAACTGTTTGATTCACTATGGGTGCGCTCAAGTTGTCTGTCCGTATATGTGATGATAATACGGACAGATGGCCCTGGGCGGTGGCTTATCGTGATGGTCCGCTTTTGGGAAAATACTCGACCGTCCGGTTAGGAACGGCCGGTCGAGGTGCCCCTCCAATTTCAATAGACGGTACTCTTCCTGACCAAACTGAGCGGCTGGTATTCGGCAACCGAATTGAGATCAACACTGCCTCAAGTCGGCCATCAAGAGACGTAGCAGCAGCCAAGTATAGGCGAGGCCGAATGGCTGGTATCTTATCAGGAAGCGGTCGCTCGCCTATGTTGGCCGCAGCTTCAATGATCGGTTATTGCCACCTACTGCCCCGAAAAGCCGGCAGCATCGGGTAGGGAAAGCGCGGACGTCAAGTCGATCGTCATTTGAATAATCCCGATAGTTTGGTAGTATGAATACGCCATCGCAAGGAGGGATGGGCCGTAGTATCACCTGGCGCTAACTCATAGCGTGAGCCTTGCAGTTCTGATAAATATTTCTACCGACATTGGCAGAGCGTTTATGGACAAAATCCAGGTTTACTCCGACATAGCGCCGGTTTACTCAGACACTGCGGTTTTCTCCCGACAGCTGTGTCGGAGAATACAAAGTTAGGACTCTGGGAGGTCGCTATGCGTGTATTGATGTCCCTCTTGATTGTCTTGGTCGCGGCACCTGCATGGGCTGGGTGGGTGAAGGTGTGGGAGTCGAAAACCTCCGGCACCATCACCCACTTCGACCCCGACACGATTCGTAAGGACGGCAACCTTCGCAGGGTTTGGGTATTGCAAGAACTGAAGATTAGAGGCAAAAACGGGGAGATGTCACGGCGAGCGTTGTGGGAGTATTACTGCCCAGAGGAGCGGTTCAGATCACTTCAAATTAGCTTCCACACAGAACCAATGGCAAGCGGGTCGACACTCCTAACAGATAATGATCCCAGCGACTGGCAGTACATTCCTCCCAACACGGGCGGCGCCATCCTTCACAAGCTCGTTTGCGCAAAGTAGTTTGGCTCACCATGCAACTAACTAACATCACAATTGCCGAGCTCACCGGCCTGCTTGGACTGATATTCGGTGTCATCGGTACAAGCATTGGTGTGTTCAACTTCTGGCGAGATAAAGGCAAGCTCGTAGTTCGGCTGCAATGGGACATGGCAATTACTGGAGAGTCCGAAGAAAAGCGAGTTGGCTGTATCACCGTTACCAACTCGGGCCGTCGTGCCATTTTCATGTCGCATGTTGCTCTGCGGCTTCCCAAGGGTGCTGAGCTTTCGCACTTCCTCATTCGTGACGGATTGAAAGGACAAAAGCTGTCCGAAGGTGATCCGCCAGCAGTGTTTCCCGTGGATCAGGAAGGTCTTGAGCAATATGCCAACGTGTGGAAAGACATTCGTGCTCGGGTCAGCGACTCAACTGGGAAGGAATGGCTTTCAAACAAAATTACCATTGCTCCGTCATGGGCCAAGAGCCCTAACCCTGCGGTGCAGGGGGCTCTGCGCGGCTTTATCGCGCAGCGCCCCTGACCTTGAACGTTGGGGGTCTCAGTCTTGAGCAACTTTGAGGACAACCGAAAAGCGCGGGCCGATGCGATGGTGGCGAGGGTTGAGACCGCAGAGTCGTTCCTCGCGCGTCTCGACGCAGAGGACAATGAGCTTGATGTAAGGCAGTTCCTAGCTACGGGGAAGTACAACTCTCGCAATTCTGCCCTGGCTGAAGAATGGCTTAGACGCAAAGAGGATGCCCGTGCTTCCGCTGCTGCCGCCCGCGCCGAAGCCCGTGAAGATGAAAGTATTTCAATCGCCAAGAGGGCGCTTGCTATTGCGTCTGATGCGCGAGACTCTGCGACGGCACAGGCTCGGTGGGCCATGTGGGCAGCGATAATTGCTACTGCCGCTGCCGTGATCGCCACCAAAGAACAAATCGTTGCGCTAGTCATTTCGTGGCTCCCGTAACGACTTCGTCCTTTATCAAGGATGCCATCGCATTTGCGTCACCTTTGCAGTATGCCCTCGGGGCTGCATGACTTCGGGGCTCTCAAGTCCTGGCTGAACTATTACCACAGCAAGAGTGCATGAAACTATGGGAGTCCCAATGAGAAATCTAGCTTTGATAATTCTACTGTCCGCCATAAGCGGCAGCTCTCTAGCAGGATGGGTAAAGGTACTCTACGACGACAATTACAACAACCGCAGTCCATGCGACAAAGACTGCTACTTCATCTATGTTGATTTCGCCACTATCACCAAGGCCGGCGATACCGTTAAGGTCTGGCGTATGAAGGCTAAATGCGCCCATCCCCTCGAAAAGGTAAAACGAGCGGATTCTCCCTCTGAAGGCCGAGTGACTTTCAATCAATAGGATCTTGCTGTTGGCATTCTGCCCAACCCCAAAAAAGGTAAAAGCAGCCGATCTGCCTTTGACAGAAGCTCACTTCGAGGTTAGCCCCTGCCG
>Ga0172380_10002414_pt1 | contig 28772 bp, 27 predicted proteins | sample Leawe162metaG_FD_119747 | JGI IMG/M metagenome (GOLD analysis project Ga0172380, IMG submission 119747) | Leachate microbial communities from a municipal landfill in Southern Ontario, Canada - Leachate well 162 metaG | ecosystem: Engineered > Solid waste > Landfill > Unclassified | place... | reverse complement strand
GCGCGATGCGTTGCTGCCAAATGCGGATGGCCGCGCGACGCGAGTCGAAGTCAATGGCCATCCCCCTTGACGAGACGAGCAACAAAGCGGACGCCGCATTTGACAGCAACCCGAAGGGAACGAAGCAGATGGCCCCCATTGCGGCGTTACTCGCTCCTGATTGGGAATAACCCAACGGCGTCGCTCGTGCCTTGCACTGGGGGCCATCTGCTTCGTTCGCACACGTCGATTAATTGAGAACACGCCCTAGAGCCTATTTCAGTAGGGAGAGCGGCATGCCCGGCGAGTTCGGCGGCGTCCCATCCGCCGCCGAGAGCTTTGACCAACGCCGCGCTGGCGACCAACTGGCGTCCGAGCAGTTGCACCGAAGTGCGCTGATTGGCAAGCGACAAGGTCTGCGCGGTGACTACGGCAAGATAGCTGGCCGTGCCGGCGCGGTACTGGGCGAGGCTGGCGCGTTCGGCCACACGGGCGGCGGCGACCGCCATGTCCTGCACCGTGCGCTCTGCGGCGAGCACGCGCAGGGCGGCGAGAGCATCCTCGACTTCCTGCAAGCCGGCGAGCGCCGTCCGTTTGTAATGCGCGACGGCGGCGTCGTAAGCGGCCACCGCCGCGTCGGTCTGCGCGCGGCGCGCTCCGCCATCGAAAATGCTTGCGGCCAGCGCAGCGCCGAGCGACCACGTGCGGCTGGGCGCATCGGACCACTGCGAGAAGCTTGCGTTGGCGAAGCCGTCGCTGGCGCTCAGCACCAGGTTGGGAAAGTATGCCGACTGTGCCACGCCGATGCCCGCGTTGGCCGCCGCGGCGCGGCGCTCGGCTGCCGCGATGTCCGGCCGTCGCTCCAGCAGTTGTGAGGGCAGAGCGGCCGGCATCTCGGGCAGCGTCAGGCCCAGGGCGTCGGCGGGCCGCGCCGCGATCGACAGTTCGGCCGGCGGCCGGCCCGTCAGGATCGCGATCGCATGCTCGAGCTGGGTGCGCTGCACGTCGAGGTCGATGGCCTGGGCGTTGGTCGACTGCCACTGGGCTTCCGCCAAGGCGACGTCGGCGCGTGCGGCGACGCCGGCGCGGTACTGGCTGCGTGTCAGTGCCAGAGCCCGGCCGTATTCCCGCGCCGTTTGCCTGAGCAGTTCTTTTTGCGCGTCGGTAATGCGCAACTGTAGATAGTCCTGCACCAGTTCGGCCTGGATGCTCAGGCGTGCCGCGGCCAAATCCGCCGCACCGGCCTGCGCGGCGGCTTCGCCGGCTTCGACAGAGCGTTGCACGCGGCCCCAGATGTCGGACTCCCAGCCCGCGTCGAGCGCCAACACGTGGCTGCCTGCCGTCGCGGGGCCTGCTGCTGTCTGCGTGCGAGCCCGGCCGACCGAGACGCCAGCGCCAAGCGTCGGCGCGAAACCGGATCGCGCCAGCTGCGCCGCCGCTCGCGCCTGGCGGTACTGCGCCTCGGCCATGCGGATATCTTGACTGGCAGCGTTGGCCTGTGCGACCAGCGCGTCGAGATCGGCATCGCCGTAGCGTGTCCACCATGGCTGGTTCGCATCGGCATCCTGTGGCTGCGCCGGCTTCCACGCCCCGGCCTCCTTGTAAGCCGCGGGCGGCGCAAAGGCCGGGCGCACGTAATCCGGACCGCTGGCGCAGCCGGCCAGCACCAGTAGCGTCAAGGCTAGTGCGGGTGCGGCATGACGAAAAAGATGAGGGAAGCTCACAGAAGGCTTTCGGCGCGCGATGTTGCGATATTGGCCTACTCCGGAAATCGAGCGGACGGTTCCATGCCTTGGGAACCGCTACGCTACGACTCGACTTGTCAATTGCACTCGCGGGCCGCCGCGCTGCGCCCCGGCCTGGCCGGATCGGGCGGGCTGCTCAGCGGCGCGCAGGCAGCGGCCGGTGTCCGTTCAATGCTTGTGTTCCATCGCCGGCATCGCCGTCAGATCACGTACCTCGGCTTTCACTTCGAGGGTGCTGAGCTTCTTGTCCTTGCTTTCCAGTTTTAACGTCAGCAGCAGCGAGTCCCCCTTTTTCAGCGGCTGTTTGAGATCCATCAGCATGATGTGATAGCTGCCGGGCCTGAGCGCTACCGGCTTGCCGGCGGGGAGGTCGAGCCGCGGCAGTGCGCGCATTTTCATCACGCCGTTATCCATGGTCATTTCATGGAGCTCGACCACGCCGGCGACGGGGCTGGAGACGCCGATCAAAGTCGCATCGTCGCTGCTCTTCAACTCCATGAAAGCGCCGGTGGCGGTCTGGCCGGCCACGGTGCCGCGCGCCCAGGCATCCTTGACACCGACATCGGCCAGGACGGTTGAGCCGGATATCGCCAATACTATTGCCAAAGCAAAGTTCCTCATGTGCCTCTCCTCCAAGTAAAGTCGAATTATTGCATATCGATTTGTTTGCATTCGCTTCCGTTCATGGTGCCGCGACAAATTGCCGCAGTTTGCGGCACGGCTTGCTGTTACAATCGTTCGGCACTTTGTCCATCCCTCTTCCGTGAGTTTCATACGCTATCTTTCTCAATTCGACGGCGGCCTGCTCATTGATGCCGATGCTGCCGGCCATGGCAACTTGCGACGCCTGATCTGGTTGCGCGGCTTGGCCATCGTCGGCCTGTCGATCACGGTTGCCGTTGCCCGTCCGCTGTTCCAGGTTCTGATACCCCTGACGCCGCCACTCGTTCTCCTTACCCTTTGGGGAGCCATCAATTTTTTTTCATGGCTGCGTCTGAAACATCCGTCCCCGGTGAGCAACGAAGAATTTCTGGCCCAGCTCGTCGCCGACATTGTCCTATTGACCGGATTGCTGGCATTCTCGGGCGGCTCGGCGAATCCGCTGACCTCGCTCTATCTGCCGCCGGTGGCGGTGGCCGCGGCGATTCTGCCGGCGCGCCAAGCCTGGTGGGTGGCCATACTCGGCGTGTGCGCCTATTCGTTGCTCTGGCGATTCAGCGTGCCGCTGACCGTGGAAGACGTCGACAGCGCCATGCGGATGCACCTGCTCGGGATGTGGATCACCTTTGCAGCTTCCGCGCTGCTCATCGCCGGTTTTGTCACTCGAATGACCGTGGCATTGCGCGAACGCGAGCGGCAACTGGCGGCGGCGCGGGAGCAGACGCTGCGGGACGAACGCATCGTGGCCCTGGGGAATCTCGCTGCCGGCGCCGCACACGAACTCGGCACGCCGCTGGCGACAATGGCGGTGATCGCCGGCGAGTTGGCCGACGATCCGGCCACACCAGGCGAATTGCGTCCCGATCTCGATCTGTTGCGCGAACAGATTGCCGCCTGCAAAGGCATCATCACCGGTCTGGCGGAACGCGCCGGTTCGGGCCGCGCCGAGGGCGGCAGTGCGATCGGTGTCGACCGCTGGATCGAGAAGGCGGTTGCCCGCTGGCGCGCGCTACGGCCACGGGCCGCAGCGCGCCTGTCCTTGAGTGGCAGCCAGCCGGCGCCGGACATCATCGGCGAAGCGACCTTGGAGCAGACGCTGATCATCGTGTTCAACAATGCCGCTGACGCCAGTCCCGACCAAGTGGAAATTATTGGACGCTGGAACGACGATTGCCTGCAACTGGACATCCTCGATCGCGGACCGGGCATCGCCGAGGAACTGCTGCTGCGTGCCGGTTCCGAATTCATCAGCACGCGGCCGGAGGGGGCCGGTATCGGGTTGTTTCTTGCCCATGCCACCCTCAACCGCTACGGCGGCGAGATCAGTCTCGAACCGCGCCCCGGCGGCGGCACGCTCACCCGCATCCGCTTGCCCTTGAAAACCTTGTCAACCGGTGACGCATGGAAACCGAAGTAGCTTTGCCGCGTCGAATATTGGTGATCGATGACGATCCGGTCTTCAACCGCGTGCTATGCCGCGCCTTGACGCGGCGCGGCTATGCGGTCAGCGGTGCGCATACGGGGACGGAAGCGTTGTTGCTGGCGGAAACGCATCACCCCGGGAACATTGTGCTCGACTTGAACCTCTGCGCGACCGGGCACAACATGAATGGCATGGCGCTGATCGCGCTGCTCAAGCAGGCCTGCCCGGACAGCCGCATCGTGGTGCTGACCGGGTATGCCAGCATCGCCACCGCAGTCGAGGCGATCAAGCTCGGCGCCACCCAGTACCTGTCCAAGCCAGTGGAGGTCGATGCCTTGCTGGCCGCTTTCGAAGCGGATGCATTGCCATCCGCACCAACCGCCGATTCGTTCGCGCCGAACATTCCGTTGTCGGTGGAGCGCCTGGAATGGGAACACATCCAGCGCGTGCTGCTGGAAAATGCAGGAAACATCTCGGCGACGGCGCGCGCCTTGCACATGCACCGGCGCACGCTGCAACGCAAGCTGGCAAAACGTCCGGCAAAGGCTTGAGCTAGGCCACCCAACCCCGCCTTCGGCCAAATCGCTGGCCGCGCCGGCCGCGACAGATTGTCGCATGCGACAATCTGTCGCATGGCGGCTGAATCACGGGACTTTAGAATTCGCGGCTTTCAATGCTTCACCGACCGGAAAGCCAGTCCATATGAAAACCTCGCTGCGAATCGTCGCCAGGCCCTTGATGCTGTTCCTTGGCGCTTTACCGCCGATGGCGTTTGGCCAAGAATTGAATTTCGACAAAGTCGTCATTACCGCGCCGGCGGAACCGGAATTGCCGGCCGCAGTGCTGGCCCCCAAGCGCACGGCCGCCGGCGATACGGCAACGTTGCTGACCGATGTGCCGGGCGTCAGCCTCTACACGGGCGGAGGGGTGTCGAGCCTGCCGGCGATTCATGGCCTCAATGACGATCGACTGAAAATTCTGGTCGATGGCATGGACATCGTTTCCGCATGCAGCAACCACATGAATCCGCCGATGTCCTATATCGATCCGACCCATGTCGGCAGGGTCAACGTGATTGCCGGCATCACTCCGGTAAGCCAGGGCGGCGACAGTATCGGCGGGACCATCGCGATCGCTTCCGTGGCGCCGAAATTCGCCAGTGCCGGCGAAAGCCTGCTGGTTGGCGGCACGCTGTCTGCGTATTACCGCAATAACGGGCATGCCACGAACGGCAGCGTGAACGTCTTCGCGGCCAGCGAGAACACCAGCCTCTCCTATGCCGGTTCATTCGCGAAAGCCGGCAATTACCAGGCCGCCGACCAGTTCGGCAAGGCCCCCTCATCCACGGTCAAATCGACGCGCTATGAATCGCGCAACGATTCCGTGACCATGGCCGTGCAAGGCGGCGACAATCTCTTCACCTTGACGTTCGGCGAGCAGGAAATCCCCTACCAAGGCTTTGTCAATCAGTACATGGACATGACGCAGAACAAGGCCAGGTTCGTCAATGCCGGCTATCAAGGCCAATTCGGATGGGGCCGGCTGGAAGCTTCGGCGTACGACGAAACGACCCGTCACTCCATGAATTTCCTCGCCGACAAGAGCGGCAACATGCCGATGGAAACGGAAGGCAAGAATGCCGGCTTTCGTCTGATGGCCGAGCTTCCGCTCAACCGGAAGGACAGCTTGCGTATCGGTGCCGAATATCGGCGCTTCCGTGAAAACGACTGGTGGCCGCCGGTGGCGGGCAGCACGATGATGGGCCCCGACACATTCTGGAACCTGAACAACGGCCAGCGGGACAGGAAAGGCATCTTCGGCGAGTGGGAAAAACGCTGGAACGCGGCATGGACTTCCTTGATCGGCCTTCGCTACGAGCATGTCGCCATGAACGCCGGACAGGCCGTGCCCTACGCGACCAGCGGCATGATGAACAAGCCGGACTGGAATACCGCGGCCCGCCTCTTCAACGCAGCCGATCGCCGGCATGGCGACAACAACCTCGATTTCACTGCGCTCGTCCGCTACACGCCCAACGCTACCAGTTCCTTCGAGGGCGGCTACGCCCGGAAAACCCGCTCGCCCAATCTCTACGAACTTTACGCCTGGGGACAGACCAGCATGGACATGAAGATGAACGGCTGGTTCGGCGACGGCAACGGCTATGTGGGCAACCTCGGCCTGAAACGCGAAAGCGCGGACACCCTGAGTGCCACGGCGAGCTGGCACAACGCCGACCGGAAGGTTTGGGAATTCAAGGCGACGCCTTACTACACCCGGGTACATGACTACATCGACGTCGATCGTTGTCCGGTGAACCCGGACGGCGGCGGCTGCAAGGCAGCCAACCTGACCGGCGGCAACAAGTTCGTCTATCTGCAATTCGCCAACCATGACGCCAGGATTTATGGTCTCGATCTTTCCGGACATATGCTGCTGGGCGAGACCGGCTTGGGCCGCTTCACCGGCAAGGCGGTGGTCGGCTATGTGAATGGCAAGAACCAGGATAGCGGAGATCGCCTCTATCACATGATGCCGTTGAACGGAAAGTTCTCGATCGAACAGCGGCTGGGTCAATGGACCAATGCGCTGGAACTGCAACTGGTGTCGGCCAAGGACGATGTCAGCCAGGTTCGCAACGAGGCCGCAACGCCGGGCTACAGCCTGGTGAATTTGCGCACAAGCTACGACATGAAGCAGGTTCGCATCGAAGCCGGCCTGGATAATCTGTTCAACAAGCAGTACTACTTGCCGCTCGGCGGCACCTATCTTGGCGACAAGACCATCCAGACCTGGGGGTATGGCGTGCCTGGAATGGGACGCTCAGCCTATGTGGGCCTGACCGTCAAGTTCTGATCTAGTAGGCAGTCATGATGAAACTCAGCGATACGAATATCTTCGTCGCACCGGCGTAGGCCGGTGCCCAGTTTGACGCTCGCGGGTTGTACTGGGGCGCGAAGCCTACCCTTGGGGTATTCCGGCCTGCGCCGGAATACCGATGATATTGGTTCGAAAACCCGAGCCTGGAACTTTTAATTGTCAGGCGGATTTGATTGTTTCCGGCGACAGGCATTTGCATGGCCTGGGCGGTCAATACCAAGGCATCCCCATCGTCGCACCCGCGCAGGCGGCGCAACAAATCGGCATTTGAACGAAGGACTGCAATCGCGGTCCTTCTCGCAACATCTGCCTACGCGCGGCGGCTGGATGGGATTGCCGCCCCGGGTTATTCAAATTAAATCGCGTTCAGCCCATTTGATTGCACAGGGATGAAACGTCACTACTTATCAGGGTCAGGCTCACAAGCACAGTCATTCTGACAATCACAATCAGATGGGCAGTCACAGTCACCGAAGCCGGGACAGTTGCTGTCACCGCAATCGCCAGATGCCACTGTTCTTGCCTTCGACGGGCGAATGCCGACAGGACGAACGTCTTGTTTCATACTCGTAATGTCCAGACTTGGAACTTCAATCATTGCTCTTACCTCCTATTTGCGTAGAAATATTACCAACCGGGAATTGCTTTTTCAGCGGAGTATTGTCCATAAAACAAAGGGCAGCCACCCGCGCAGAACTTGTACATATCGCAGGGTTTACATTTGTCGGATGGGTAAGACGTGATGCGGTCATAGAACTCGACAACTCTCTCTTCGCCGAGAAATTTTAGGAGAGAATTTGAGTCATGGAAGTCTTGGCCAAAGCGGCCCAGGGGAAAGCCAAAAAGGCTGTTGCAAGAAACAAGGGTGCCATCTGTGTCGAATAGAAGTCCAGACCTATGCTGCAACTGACAAGTTGTTGTTATTTGCTCTCTTTCTATCAATAGATTCACAAACTCTCTGGGCCATATACACAAAGGTAGTTTTACTGAAATGTTTAACCGTCGTCCCTTGAAGAGCTCATTAAGCCTGGGATAGTCGTCGACCAATCGGCAGACAATATCAGCCGGAGACATAACACAAGAAGTGTCGATCGTGCCCCCAGAAAATGATGGGGTGCAAGGGCTAATACCCAGACTTTTCGCGCCACAACTGGCGGCAAAGACTGCCAGTTCAATCAGCTTGTCTGAGCAGAGAGAGCTATAGACCACGCTTACGCCGCAGTTAAAAAATTGCACGGCCCGTTCTATTCCCTGTCTTGTTTGGTCGAATGACCGCACTCCAGTAAAGTCCTCAAAGCTGTTCTTGTCGTAGCCTTTTATAGAAATGCCTACTCGAGAGTTTGGCGCCATTCTGTAGTTGTTCCAGTATCGATCTATACCAAATTGTGCAGCATTCGTGACTAACGTCGTCTGCAACCCGTTTGCCTTGCAGTACTGGTTGAATTCCAGAAGTGGTTTCCATAGTGTCGGTTCTCCACCGATAACCGTGATGTTCTTGATTCTCAGAGCTTTAATCATCGCTACAATATCTATTGCCAGCTTAAGCGAGAGTTCCTTCTCCTTGTGATAACCCGTGTCTTTCGCATAGCACCATCCGCAACGGAAATTGCATGAGCGGTTTACCGTCATCCATGCGACGCGAGGATTAACTCCACGGCTGCTCGCAGATTCCGACAAAGACATGATAATTACCCCGCTTAAAGCCTACGAGTACATCCGGGTAATATTGGACATGGGCTGACAGGTTGAATGAAAAGTTGACTCAGAAAACCGTGGTCTGTCCCCTGTCAGTCTTACTTATCTGTTTTTTGGATGGCTATTGTGGACAGGTAACGACTGTTCCTTCAAATGTGAGTGTCACTGCATTCCAACGCAGTTCACCACATCTATTAAGTGCTGGCTCATGCAGAATTAACCCTGCACTGGTACCAATCGCCCAATCGAAAGAACTTGTCTGGCATGCGCTTTCCGGCAATGTGTAACTCCCGATTGCGCTGTCGTCATCCTTGTACGTCGGAGTCATACAGTAAATTGTTGTACTGTTACTTAGATTCCGAGTAAACAGGTTCCAAACGAGCGGACGGGTGCTGAAGCCGGTCATGATTGCACCGGTGTCAACCTTCTTAATCGTGCCATCGTTGACAGCTTGTTTCCAAGCTACGTCGCCGACTGCAGTTGAGGCGGAAGACAAAGCGCTGATTGTGGTAATTTTTTCACCGATTGGATGAATCACAAACGTCGTTGCCGGCGGGTTACAGTTTCCAGTCACGTTGTCACGTACGTTCGGTGCTAGGCACTGATTGTCCACGGTCGTAGTGAATGCGGAGGTCCCATCCGGCAAAAGTTTGCCGAGAGTGTCCTTCACACCTTTCCACGTGAACTTGTCATACACTTGCGCGTACGACAGCTTCGTACCCGGCTTGAGAGTCCACGTGAAGCCCTTGCCATCAGCAGTCAGAGCAACGTCGCCAGCGATGTTTGTGCTGGTGCCAATGCCCAACTTGATATTCGCCGTAGTGATACTGGCGGGATCAAGCTTACTGGATGTTGCCACTGTGACACCCTTGAATGAATCAGGGGACACCGTCTTGTCGCCGTCGGCCGGATTGATGGAAATCACTCGCGGTGCGGGGCAATTGGCAGCGGTATCGGCAGTTGTGCCATCGGGACATCCGAATGAGGCAATGGTTGTAGCGGTCGTAGTTGTCACAGTTGTTACTGTCGCTTCTCCTCCACCGCCACCTCCGCCACCACAGGCGGACAGAAGCGCCACAATTAGGGTGGCGACCGTGAAAAGACCCGCGAATCTTGTGTTCATGTCTGTTTCCTTTTCAGTGCCGTAATCACGGTTTCCGCCCAGAAATGCCATTGGTTCCAGGCTCGAATTGGTCATGTCCACACCATAAGCATTTGGAGCAGAAGGGGCATTATTCTACATATACGAGATTTTATCTACCAAAACGACATCATGACGCTGTTAGCTTTGCCGGATGGCGAACAATCCGAAGGAAAAAGAGGCATTCAGCCGGCGCTTGCGTCAGGCGTTGGCCGCTGCGGGCGAGGATGATCGCAGTCCAACCCGCTTGCTGCGGGAGTTCAACCGCCGGCACAAGGGCGCCGACGTGTCGGTCCATTCGGCGCACAAGTGGTTGCGGGGCGAGACGATCCCGACCCAGGACAAGCTGAGGACCTTGGCTACCTGGCTGGGCGTTACTCCGGAGTGGTTGCGTTTCGGTGAGAGCGATACGACAAGCGGCTACGCGCTGAAGGAGCCGGCTTCTTCAGCCTTTACCGAAAGCGATATCGATCTGGTGCGTCAGTTCCGCCGCCTCAATACCGGTCATCGACAGGCGGTGCGGGAGATGGTGCTGTCCTTACTGCGTATCGAACGGCGGCGATAGCTCAGCGATCAAAGATTTCAGGTTCGTGGTGTTCCTGGGCTCAGGATATTTCTTCTCATAGCCAAAACAGTTCCCCTTGCAGGGTGGGTTATGCCGGGGGAGAATGGCAGGACTAACAGTGAGAGACCTACCACGCCTCTTGGATTGAACATGCCCACCATCAGTCAGTTTTTTGGAATACTCATCCACATGTACATCCGCGGCGAGCACAATCCGCCGCATTTTCACGCCCTCTACGCCGAGTATGAGGCGCAGATAGATATCCAGACGCTGGAGGTTATCGAGGGGAAGTTGCCGCGTCGGGCGTTGGTGATGGTGCTGGAATGGGCCAACGAACACCGGGCCGAATTGATGGAGGATTGGAAGCTATGCCAAGCCAAGCAATTACCGAAACCTATCCAGCCGCTGGAGTAATACCCGTTGCGCCATGGCGGCTACGGGCACTCAGCGTGCTTCCCGAATGGCAACTGGCGGTTACGTTCAACGACGGATTGACAGGTATCGTCGATATATTTGCGTTGGTCCATGGGCCGGATGCGGGTGTCTTCGAGGCATTGCGCGATCCTGCTTTCTTTGCGACAGCCTATCTCGATTGCGGGGCGGTCACGTGGCCTAATGGGGCCGACCTTGCTCCAGACGCGATGCACAAGGAAATTCGTCGCAGCGGCGTATGGCGAATTTTGGATTGACGCGCAAGAGGTCGCAACGGATTATCTGGTACCCATAGGTTGTTCTGGGGCACCAGATCAACTGCATTTACAAAACGTAGCGCGCCAGATCCTCGCTCTGCGCCAGTTCCTGGAGGCGGTTGTCGACGTAGACGGCGTCGATGACCACGGCTTCGCTGCTGTGCTTGCCGGTGTCGTAGGAAACATCTTCGAGCAGCTTTTCCATCACCGTGTACAGGCGGCGGGCGCCGATGTTTTCGGTCTTTTCATTGACCGCAAAGGCTATTTCCGCCAGGCGCCGGATGCCTTCGTCGGTGAAACTCAAGGTGACGCTTTCGGTGCCGAGCAGGGCTTGGTACTGGCGGGTCAGGCAGGCGTCGGTGCTGGTGAGAATGCGGGCGAAATCATCGACCGAGAGTGAGTCGAGTTCGACGCGAATCGGGAAGCGTCCCTGCATCTCCGGGATCAGGTCGGACGGCTTGGCGAAGTGGAAGGCCCCGCTGGCGATGAACAGAATATGGTCGGTCTTGATCATGCCGTACTTGGTGGACACCGTGGTGCCTTCGACCAGCGGCAGCAGGTCGCGCTGCACGCCCTGGCGCGAAACGTCGGCGCCCTGCATCTCCGAACGCGAGGCGATTTTGTCGATCTCGTCGAGGAACACGATGCCGTTCTGTTCGACATTCTTCAACGCCTGAAGCTTAATGTCGTCGTCGTTGATGAGCCGCGCGGCTTCTTCGTCGGTAATGACCTTGAGCGCTTCCCTGATCTTGAGTTTGCGGGTCTTGTGCTTGGCTCCGCCGATGTTCTGGAACATGCCCTGGATCTGCTGGGTCAGTTCCTCCATGCCGGGCGGCGCGAAAATTTCCATCTGTGCCGAAACGGTGGCCACTTCGATCTCGATCTCCTTGTCGTCGAGTTCGCCCTCGCGCAACTTCTTGCGAAACTTTTGCCGTGTTGCCGATTCTTCGGCTGTCGGCTGCTCATCGTGAAACCCCGGCGTCGCGGCCGAGCGCGCCGGCGTCAGCAGGCTGTCCAGCACCCGGTCCTCGGCGGCATCCTGCGCCCGATGTTGCACGGCGCGCATCGCTGCCTCGCGCCCGTCCTTGATGGCGGTTTCGGCCAGGTCCCGGATGATGGTGTCGACATCGCGGCCGACATAGCCGACCTCGGTGAACTTGGTCGCCTCGACCTTGATGAAAGGCGCGTTGGCAAGCCGCGCCAGGCGTCTTGCGATTTCGGTCTTGCCGACGCCGGTGGGGCCGATCATCAGGATGTTCTTCGGCGTGATCTCGCTGCGCAGCGGCTCCGCCACCTGCGCCCGGCGCCAGCGGTTGCGCAAGGCGATGGCGACCGCGCGCTTGGCGCGCGCCTGGCCGACGATATGCTTGTCGAGTTCGGAGACGATCTCGGCAGGGGTCATTTGGGTCATGTCAATCCAGCGTTTCAATGAGGTGGTTCTGGTTGGTATAGATGCACAGGTCGCCGGCGATGGCCAGGGACTTCTTGACGATCTCGCTTGGGCTCAGTTCGGTGTTCTCCAGCAAGCCGCGCGCTGCGGCCTGTGCATAGGGGCCGCCGCTGCCGATGGCGACGATGCCGAGTTCCGGTTCGAGCACATCGCCGTTGCCGGTGATGACCAGCGAATTATCGCGATCGGCCACCGCCAGCATGGCTTCAAGCCGGCGCAGCATGCGGTCGGTACGCCAGTCCTTGGCGAGTTCCACCGCCGAACGCAGCAGGTTGCCTTGGTGTTTTTCCAGCTTGGCCTCGAAACGTTCGAACAGCGTGAAGGCATCCGCCGTGCCGCCGGCAAATCCCGCCAGGATGCGATCGTTGTAAAGCCGGCGAATCTTGCGCGCGCTGGCCTTGATGACGATATTGCCGAGCGTCACCTGACCGTCGCCGCCAAGGGCGACTTGCTTGCCTTTGCGCACGGAGAGAATGGTGGTGCCGTGGTATTGTTCCATGAAGTGGCTTTCTGGGTATGACTCGCGTCAGATGGCGGCACAGTGCCCGATTTCAAGAGCGAATGGACCATATTGGCCATATTGTACCCATGCTGCGTTTTGCGGCCCGCAAGACAGCGCATCAGCACATTCCGTTGGCGCAAGAGGCGCGCCGGGTGTGCGCCCGATGCGCATTCGGCGCGGCAGGTTATCCGAATTTTCGGCGCTATGCTAGACTGAAAATCGCTATTTCACCGCTGACTGGAGACGTGATTATGTTGAGTAGACCCTATTTCGTTCTTGCCCTGATGACTTTGTTGCTACCCATCCAGGGGTTTTGTCAAAGCGGCGCCCAATGGTCGGGGTCGGCCGAATCCCAGTCGAAACGAACGCAGGTCGACGGCATGAAAACATATTACGAACCGGACGGCGTCAAGAAGAGCGGGAGTGTCGTGACCTTCAAGATGTATTCTTCCGCCGACCCAACGGTAAAAGAGGGGGACGACTATTCGATCAACTGCTCCACCCAGGAAATTGCCTTCAAGCAGGGAACGGCGGCATGGACTCCGCCGTTCCGCGTGCTGGCCGGGGAACAGTTGTATCCGATCGCCAAGAAACTGTGCGACTGGGGTCCGGGTTTCTGGCAAAAACTGATGGACTGAACGACTAGCCGACCAGGCAAACCAGCCCTTTCAGATACTCCCCCTCGGGAAAATCGAGCAGCACCGGGTGGTCTGCCGCCGCCGCGAGCCGCCGCACAACCCGCGCCTGCATGTGGGTGATTGCGCCGGCATCGAGCGCGGCACCGGCGACGATTTTCTGGAACAGCTCGATGCCGATACCGCCGGAACATGAAAACGTCATCAGCAGGCCGCCCGGCGCCAGCAGCTTGAAGGCATTCAGGTTGATGTCCTTGTAGGCGCGCGCGGCGCGTTCGGCGTGCGTCGGGGAAGGCGCGAACTTCGGCGGGTCGAGCACGATCAGGTCGAAGCGTTCATCGGCTGCTCGCAGTGCGCGCAATTCGTCGAAGACATCGGCTTCGCGCCATGCGGCGCGTTCGGCGGCAAGCTGCGGATTCAGCGCGAGATTGCACCGCGCGGCGTCCAGCGCCGGGCCGGAGCTGTCGAGCGAAAGCACGTGCGTCGCGCCGCCGGCCAAAGCCTGCAGGGAAAAGCCGCCGGTGTAGCAGAAGCAGTTGAGCACGCGCCGGCCGGCCGCCAGTTCGCGCGTGAGTCGCCGGTTGTCGCGCTGGTCGAGATAGAAGCCGGTCTTGTGGCCGGCCATCACATCCACTGTCATGCGTATGCCGTGTTCATCGATGAGCAGCGGCTCCGCCGTGGCGTCTCCCTGCAACCAGCCGCAGCGCGGCGCCAGCCCTTCGAGGCTGCGCAGGTCGGCGTCGGAGCGCTCGTAGCTGCGCGCGCAGCCGGTCTGTTTCAGCAGCGCGGCGGCGATCGCGCCGCGCCACTTCTCGGCGCCAGCGCTGGTGAAGGCCAGCACCAGGGTATCGCCATAGCGGTCGCAGACGACGCCCGGCAGGCCGTCGGACTCGGCATGGATCAGGCGCAGGCCCTGCTGTCCGGCCAGTTCCGGCAGGGCGGTGCGGCGCGCCAGCGCGTCCGCCACGCGGCGCTTGAAGAAGGCGTCGTCGATGCTTTCGGCGGGATCGAAACTCCACATGCGCGCCCGGATGCGCGAGTCCGGGCTCCAGGCGGCGCGGCCCAGGGAACGGCCGTCGGCGGCCACCACTTCGACCGTGTCGCCGCTGTGGGCGCGACCCGCGAGACGCTCCACGGCGCCTTCGAACAGCCAGGGGTGGCGGCGCAGTACGGAGCGTTCCCGGCCGGGTTTGAGGATCAGCTGTGCCATCGAATTCTTTCCTTAGCGTATTACCGTACCTTGATCTCGGTCCACATGCGCGACAGGACGCGGCGCAGTTGCGGATCGAAATCGCGCAGCATTTCCAGGCGGCGCAAATCCGCCGGGGCCGGGAAGATCGCCGGATTGTCGGCGATCTCCGGGCGGATGTGGGGCAGCGCCGCGGCGTTCGGGTTGCCGGCGCCGATGAGGTTGGAGACGTCGGCGGCGTTGGCGCCGTCGAGCATGAAGTCGACGAACAGGTGGGCGAGGTCGGGCCGCCGCCCGTCCTTGTGCAGTACGAAGTTGTCCACCGCCAGCACCGCGCCCTCCTGCGGCGTGGCGAAGCCGATGCTGAATGGCCGGTGCGCCGCCAAAGCGTCCTGCTGCGCCCGATACATGTCGTTGGAATAGCCGTGGGCCACCCAGATGTTGCCGATGGCCAGGTCCTTGATGTAGGTGCTGTTGGAAAAGGCCGCCCAGTAAGGCTTGGCGTGCAGCAGCAGGCGCTTGGCCTGTTCCCACTGCGTCAGCTCGTGCGACTGCACCGAATGGCCGAGGTAGCGCATGGCCGCCGCCATGAGTTCGCGCTGGCTGTTGAGCACCGTGACCTTGCCCTTGATCTTCTCCAGGTATTTCGGCTCGAAGATCAGCGCCCAGCTGTGGGTGGGCAGACCGAGCTCGCGCAGCTTGTCGACGTTGTAACCGATCAGCGTGACCGAGGTCGCATAGGGCACGGCAAAGCGGCCGTCGGGGTCGTACCAGGGGTTGCGGTATTCCGCCTGGATATTGCTCAAGTGCGGCAATCGGGCCTTGTCGAGCGGGCGCAGCGCGCCGCGCCGGATCAGCGATTCGACGGCGTTGCCGGTCGGCACCAGCAGGTCGTAGCCGACTGCGCCGGCCTCCAGTTTGGCCAGCATCTCTTCGTTGTCCGAGTAGTAATCCTGCTTGAGCGTGCAGCGGCAGTGGGTTTCGAAGCGGCCCACCGTCTCGTCGGAAATGTAGTTGTTCCAGTTGTAGAGGTAGAGTACGTCGTCGGCAAGGGCAACCGACGACAGCAGGAAAAGCGCCAAAGCTGCAAAGGCGTAGCCGGCCAGTTTGGTCATGGGCGCTTTACCCTAACCGTAGGATCGTCCCCGCATATGGCGGTGGACGCACTCGAAGTCGACCAAAATTATTGCGCTTTCCATAGCTTGGCCACGCGCGCACGGCGGATGTTGCCGTCCTTGGTGGCGAGCGGCAGATCGTGGACGCGCGCACTGGCAACGATGATGCGGTCGGCGGGATCGCCGTGGAATCCCGTCGGCAGGTTATCGAGCGCGAGAATCACGGCAATGTCCAGCGGCACCAGCGTCACGACTTCGGGCGCGGCGGCCGTTGGCAACCAATGGGTCAGCGGCACATCGATGGTCAGCCTGCCCTTCGCCGCCAGCATTTGTGCCTCCCACAGGCTGATGGCGGAAAGTGCGGGCGGCGTGCCGGCGGCGGCCATGGCGTCGAGGGCGTCGCGCTCGCGAACCGGCAGTTCCGACTGGCCCAGCAGCCACCAGAGCCAGACATGGGTGTCGAGCAGCAGTAGCGGCTTCATTCCGGCGCGGCGGTGGCGGCCTCGAAGGCATCTGCGTCGAGCACCGACTCACCGGGCGTGGCGCCCAGCCGGCCGCGCAGGCGCAGGCGCAACCAGGTCGGCGTGGCGGGCGAGGCCGCCGTGGTCGGCACCAGGCGCGCGACGACCTTGCCGCGGCGCACAAGATCGACTGCTTCTCCCGCCGTTTCGACCTGGCGGATCATGTCGAGGCAGTGCGCCTTGAATTTGGATACGCTAACGGCATGAATGGTCATTTGTTGCCTCCAATGGGTCATGTGTAACGATAGCACATCGCACCCGGTTCGTCAGGCGCGGCTCTGCCAGCGCCATCTATTCCCGTGCCTTCAGCGCATCCGGCGCGAAGCGCGCGGCCGCGACCACCACGCTCAGCGTCAGCAGCATCAGCAGCGTCGACACGGCATTCACTTCGGGCGTGACGGTCACCTTGATCATCGAATAGATCTGCAGCGGCAGCGTCACGACGCCGACGCCGGCGACGAAGAAGGTGATCACGAAGTCGTCGATCGACAGCGTGAAGGCCATCAGGAAACCCGCCGCCAGCGCCGGCAGGATCAACGGCAGGGTGATGCGGCGGAAGGTCGCCCAGGGCGTCGCGCCGAGGTCGCGCGCCGCCTCGAAAATGCTTTCGTCCATGCCGGCCAGGCGCGAGCGCACGATCACCGCGACGAAGCCGATCGAAAAAGTCACGTGGGCGATCAGGATCGAGGTGAGGCCCAGGGTCAGGTCCAGCACTTGACGGAAGAACAGCAGCAGGGACACGCCGAGCAGTATCTCCGGCATCGCCACCGGCGTGAGCGCCAGGAACGGCAGCAGGCGCGGCCGGTAGCGGTGCATGGCAATGCCGGCCATGGCGCCCAGCACCGTGGCGGTGCTGCTCGAAACCAAGGCGATGAGCAATGAATTGGCCGCCGCCCGGAGCATGTCCTCGTCATGCAGTAGGCGGTCGTACCAGCGCGTGGTGAAGCCGACCCACTCGGCGTTGAGCACCGAATCGTTGAAGGAAAACAGCACCACCACCGCCAGCGGCAGGTAGAGGAAGGCATACACGCCCAGCGAGGCCGCCCAGATCCAGGGTCGTGCCCCGCTGCCGGGCCGCCCGCGCACAGCCTCCCCTCCGGGGGACAAGGCGGGGCGAGCCAGCTGCATGGAGCCGCCTATAGGCGGCGAACCACCGTCACCCCCGCCCTCGGGGCGGGGGGTGGGGGGTGGGGGGCGTTCCACTTTCATGTCACCGCCTCCGTTCCCTTGAAGCTTTTCTTCGCCGCCAGCACGGCCAGCCCGGCGCACAGCAGCACGGCCACGGTCAGCAGCAGCGAAAGCGTGGCGCCGAACGGCCAGTCGCGGTTGTCGAGGAACTGCTCCTTGATGAGGTTGCCGATCATCAGATCGCCCGTGCCGCCGAGCAGCTCCGGTATGGCGAACATGCCCAGTACGGGGATGAACACCAGCGCCGAGCCGGAGAATATGCCCGGCAGGGAGAGCGGGAAGGTGACGCGCCAGAAACGCGTCCAGGTGCCGGCGCCGAGATCCTGGGCGGCCTCGAGCAGCGCCGGGTCGTGCTTCTCGAGATTGGTGTACAACGGCAGCACCATGAACGGCAAATGCACGTAGACCATCCCGGCCACCACCGCCACCGGCGTGTAGAGAAGATTGAGCGGCCCGAGCAGCAAGATCCAGGCATACACGCGGATCAGCAGGTTGCTGGCGAACGGCAGGATCACCAGCAGCACCAGCAGGTCGCGCCGCCGCTTGGGGCTGCGCGCGATGAGCCAGGCCAGCGGGTAGGCCAGGGCGATGCAGATCAGGGTGGTGAGCAGCGCGATGAAGAACGACTTGACGAAAATTTCGAGATAGATGGTGTCACCGAAGAAGAAACGATAGCTGTCCAGCGTCAGCGCATGGGTGAAGGCACCGCCGACGAACAGCGGCGCCAGTCCGCCGAACTCGCCCGGCTCGCGCAGCGACGCCGCCACCACGATCAACGCCGGCAGCAGGAAGAACACCACCAGGAACAGCGACGGCGGCAGCGTGACGGCCCAGCGCGCCAAGTTTCCCGGATTGAGTTTCCTAATCACGCAGGAATATCCCCGCATCGTGGCGCCAGCACACCGTCACCGCATCGCCGACTTCGTGGAACTTGGCGCGGCCCGGCGCGGCATTCGGCATCAGCGCCTCGATGAGAAAGCCGTTGGCCAGCGCCACCTTGTAGTGGGTGACATCGCCGAGATAGAGCAATTCCTTCACGCGGCCGTCGAAGCGGTTCTTGAGATCGGCGGATTCCTTGCGGCCATAGACGCGGATCAGCTCCGGCCGCAAGGCGAAGCAGCCGCGCTCGCCGGGCTGGAGCGGGCGCGCGTCGGCGGCGGCGATCTCGCCCAGGCCGGCCGCCGTGAGGGTCAGCAGCACCTTGCTGGCAGCCGCGACTTCCACCTCGATGAGATTGATCTTGCCGATGAAGTCGGCGACGAAGCGGTTGGCCGGCAAGCCGTAGAGCTTGTCGGGTTCGTCGAGCTGCTCAATGCGGCCGCGGTTCATCACCGCAATGCGGTGCGACAGCGCCAGCGCCTCCTGCTGCGAATGGGTGACGAAGACGAAAGTGATGCCGACCTCGCGCTGCAGGGCGATCAGCTCGCTTTGCATCTCCACCCGGAGCTTGGCGTCGAGCGCCCCGAGCGGTTCGTCGAGCAGCAGCAGGCGCGGCCGGTTGACCAGGCCGCGGGCCAGCGCGACGCGCTGCTTCTGGCCGCCGGACAGCTCGTGCGGATAGCTGCCGCCCTTGTCCTCCAGATGCACCAGCGCCAGCGTTTCGGCGACGCGGCGGGCGATCTCGTCGCGGCTCTTGCCGGCCATTTCGAGCGGGAAGGCGATGTTGCCGGCCACCGTCATGTGCGGGAACAGTGCGTAGCTCTGGAACACCGTATGCACCGGCCGCCGCTCGGGCGGAATGCCGGTCAGCGGCCGGCCGTCGAGCAGCATGACGCCGGCATCGGGATCGTCGAAGCCGGCGATCATGCGCAAGATGGTGGTCTTGCCGCAGCCCGACGGCCCGAGCAGCGTGAAGAACTCGCCCGCCTCGATGCTGAAGCTCACGTCGTCGACGGCCTTGAAGTCGCCGAAGCGGCGGGTGACGTTGCGGATTTCGAGCAGGGCCATGGGTGTCAGTCGGGCATTGTCGGCGCTATGGTCGCATGGGCGGCAAGCTGCGGCAAGTGCACGAGCGCCACTTGTCGGGAGCCGCGAATCTCCGGGAAATACCATGTCGAAGAGACACTTGGCTTCGCTCCATGCGCTTCTTCGCGCAGGTGACGAGCTTTGGTAAGTGTCTTGTGATCGGCCAAGACCGTCATTGGTCAAGGGCAGGAAAGAGAACTTCTTCGAAACCCGCGTCACCGAATACCAGATGGTCGGGGCGTGCCGTGCGACAGATAATGCTGGAATTTCGACGCGTAATTTCTCATCCAAGCAAAAGCCTCGCAGACGCTAGGCTTTTGCCGATGAGTTACAGATTCATGGCAGTAGCGGCAGTCCCAGTTCCTTAAGAAACCCGTTGTGTTTGTCTTTTGCCTTCGCGATTGCCTTCTCGATTTTTACCAATTGCCGGTGAACCGCCTTCAAATCTATTTCTTCCTCTATTTGTGCCGTACTGATGTAACGCGAGATGTTGAGGTTGAACCCTTCTTTCTCGATGCGCTCCATCGGCACCCGCATGGAATAGCGATCTTCCTCGGTGCGGTGCTGGTAGGTCTCGACGATCTTCTTGATGTGCTCTGGCAACAAGCGGTTCTGGCGCTTACCTTTTTCGAAGTGCTCGGCCGCGTTGATGAACAGCACGTCGTCCGGCTTCTTGCACTTCTTCAACACCAGAACGCACACCGGGATACCCGTGGAGAAAAACAGATTGGCGGGCAGACCAATCACCGTGTCGATATTGCCATCCTTCAACAATTTGGTGCGGATGCGCTCTTCCGCACCACCACGGAACAGCACCCCATGGGGCAGAATGATGGCCATCGTGCCTTCCGGGGCGAGGAAATGAAAACCGTGCAACAAGAAGGCAAAATCAGCCGCTGATTTTGGTGCCAGCCCGCCGTATCCCTTGAATCGAAAATCGTCGGTCATTGCTTCGCTGGGCTCCCAACGCAAACTGAAAGGCGGGTTGGCCACAACGGCATCGAACTTCAGCTTCTTGGCCGGATTGGGCTCGCGCAGATCATCCCACTCGTTGAACAGCGTGTCACCGTGATAGATTTCAAACTCCGAATCCTTCACCCCGTGCAGCAGCATGTTCATACGCGCCAGGTTGTAGGTCGTGATGTTTTTTTCCTGCCCGTAAATCTTGCCGATGCCGTGCGGGCCCATTTTCTTCCGTACGTTCAGGAGCAGCGAGCCCGACCCACAGGCAAAGTCCAGCACCTTATCCAGTCGTTGCTTAGGGCCGGTGCTGGGGTCTTGTCCGTCCAGCGTCACGATCTCGGACAATATCTGTGAAATCGGCTGGGGCGTGTAAAATTCGCCCGCCTTCTTGCCCGAGCCTGCTGCGAACTGACCGATCAGATATTCATAGGCATCGCCCAGCACATCGCTGTTGGTCGAAAACTTGGCCAGGCCATCGGCGATTTTGCCGACGATGGTGCACAGCTTGGCGTTGCGGTCTTCGTATTTCTTGCCCAGCTTTTCCGAGTTGAGATTGATCTCCGAAAACAGGCCCGCAAATGTGCTTCCGAACGACTCGTTCTCGATGTACTTGAAGCCTTTGTTTAACTCCTTGAGCAAATCGCCGTGCTGTGTACGCGCCATCTCGGCGAAGCTGCGCCACAGATATTTTGGCGCAATCACATAGTGCGCCTTGCGGCGCATCTGCGCTTCAAACTCCGGCACATCGGCCTTGTTCTGTTTGTACCAAACAGCTAACGGGGTACGCCGGTCGTCTTCCTCCAACTTGGGGTAGTCGCTGCCCAGTTCCTTCCGGGCGGCAGCCTCGTAGTTGTCGGAGAGGTAGCGCAAGAACAGGAAGGACAGCATGTAGTCGCGGAAGTCGTCCGCGTTCATGGCCCCGCGCAAATCGTCGGCGATGCCCCACAGAATATCGCCTAGCTTTTTCTGGTCTTGTTCGGTCATTCGTTGTTGTCCTTATCTTCGGCCCGCGCTTCGAGGGCCTGGCGGTCACGCTCAAATTCCTGGCGCAGTTCCTCCTCGCTAGGCAACACCAGGCGATATTTGCTGGCAAACAGTTGCTCGCTCTCGTGCAGCACCGAGTAGCGCACCACCGAGTGGTCCTTACTGCCGCAAAGCAGGATGCCCACCGTCGGATTGTCGTTATTGCCCCGGCGCAGGTCGTCATACAGGCGTACGTACATGTCCATCTGCCCGATGTCCTGGTGTGTGAGATGCCCGGATTTCAGGTCGATCAGCACGAAGCACTTGAGCAGGTAGTTGTAGAACACCAGATCGATGAAGAAGTCCTGCGTCTCGGTGCTGATGCGCTGCTGGCGGCCCACAAAGGCAAAGCCCTTGCCTAGCTCCAGCAAAAACTGCTGGAGCTTGTCCATCAGCGCGCGCTCCAGTTCCGACTCCAACAGCCGCCCTGTGTCGGGTAGCCCCAGAAACTCCAGCATCACCGGGTCGCGCACAAAGTCGCGCGGGCTGGCGCTCAGGGTCGGGACGGCCTGCACGCTGGCCTGGGTTTGGGCCATCAAAGCGTTCTTGTCGTGACTGGAAAGCAGGCGCTCGTAATACAGCGTGCCCAAGTGCCGTTCCAACACCCGCGTACTCCAGTTGTGCGCGGCCGCTTCCTGCATGTACCAGTTGCGCGCCTCGGGCGCATCCACCCGCAGCAACAGGCGGTAGTGCGTCCAGCTCAATTCGCGACGCAGTGCGTCGCATTTTGGAAAGGCCAGAAAAAATCCCCGCATGTGTCGCAGATTCGTGGCGTCAAAGCCCTTGCCGAATTCCCGCGACAAGGTCTGACCCAACTGCGGCAGCAAGCGTTTGCCATAAGCCGCCCGGGTCTGGCCATCCTGCTCGAACTCCACGATGTGCCGGCCGATCTGCCAATAAGTTTGCACCTGCACCACGTCCACATGGCGCAGCACCTGCTGGCGTACCTGCACGATCAGGCCGCGCAAGGCATCCAGCAAGGGCGGCAATGCGGTGTTAGCAGGGGCGTCGGGGGTTGTTGAATCGGTCATGGCTGTGGGGGACGGCTGATTGAGGTGCCAGCGCAGGCAAGGCAAACGCATAGCGCGCCAGGAAACTGCGGCGATTTTATCGCTTTTGCATCTGTGTACCTATAGGGTTCCTACGTCGAATCTGATCGTGAATCGTATGATGGATTCTCGGTCCTGCCGGAGCTGGCTATTTCTTTGCTGGTATGGCTTCGGCGTTGTCGGCGAAGGTTTGGCGACGCAAGCTGTCGCCAGGATATACACCATGAAAAAGCAACACATGGTGACAGAATTTCATGGTAAATAACCGTGTCACGAATGGTGGTGCGGGTGTTCCACCACATGATGGGTTTCCGCCGCCGCGTGATGATGCAGGAAGGCATGCTCGGGCTCATGCGGCAGCGGCCCGCCGATCCTCTGCGGCAGCAACGAGCCGGCCAGCATGCCGAGAAAGCTGGCGATGAGGCCGGCGAACTGGGCCGGCACCAGAGGGTCTTCCGGCCCGAACATCAACAGCGCCAGCCACACCGCCACACCGCAGAAGATCGCCGCCAGCGCACCCTGGTTGGTGGCGCGCTTCCAGAACAGGCCGAACAGCAGTGGCACGAAGGCCGACACCAGGGTGATCTGGTAGGCGTTCTCGACCATCTTGAAGATGCTGGCCTTGGAATTGATTGCGTAGATGGTCACCAGCAGCGTGAAGATCAAGGTCACGCTGCGCATCGCCAGCAGCAGCTTGTGGTCGGTCATCTTCCCCAGCATCGGCCGCAGGATGTTTTCGGTGAAGGTCACCGAAGGCGCCAGCAGCGTCGCCGAGGCGCAGCTCTTGATGGCCGACAGCAGGGCGCCGAAGAACATCACCTGGGCGAACAGCGGCGCGTGCTCCAGCACTAGGCGCGGTAGGATCAACTGCGGGTCGGTGTCGATCATTTCGGCGACCATTCGCGGATCGATCAGCGTCGCCGAATAGGCCAGGAACATCGGCACGAAGGCGAACAGAAAATACAGGCAGCCGCCCAGCACCGAGGCCCATACCGCGATCTTGATGGTCTTCGACGACTGCACGCGCTGGAACACGTCCTGTTGCGGCACCGAGCCGAACATCATGGTGACCCAGGCGGCGGCGAACGCCAGGATTTCCTTGAGGTCGAGCGCCGGCCAGAATTCGAACTTGCCGGCCTGGCGGGCATGCTCGATGACCACGCCGACGCCGCCGACCATGTCGCTGACCGAGCCGCCGATGTACAGCATGCCGATGACGATGATGACCATCTGGATCAGGTCGGTCACGGCCACCGCCCACATGCCGCCAAAAAAAGTGTAAATCAGGATGGTGATCGAGCCGATCCACATGCCGGTGATCTTTTCGATCTCGCCGGCCGAGACGACGTTGAACACCAGTCCCAGCGCGGTGATCTGCGCGCCGACCCAGCCCAGGTAGGAGACCACGATGGCGATCGTGGTCAGCACTTCGACGCCGCGGCCGAAACGGCGCTTGTAGAAATCGCCGATGGTCAAGAGGTTCATGCGATACAGCGGTGCGGCGAAGACCAATCCGACCAGGATCAGGCACATCGACGAGCCGAAGGGGTCGGCAACGACACCCTTCATCCCATCCTTGAGGAAGGTGGCCGGAATGCCCAGCACGGTTTCCGAACCGAACCAAGTGGCGAACACCGTCGCGGTGACCATGTAGAACGGCAGATGGCGGCCGGCGATGGCGAAGTCCTTGGTGTTATGCACGCGGGTGGCGGCATACAGGCCGATGGCGACCGAAATGATCCAGTAGATGATGACGAACCAGAGCAGCATGGGAATCTCGATGAGCGGCGTGCCCGGATTATAGCCGCAGCAGCAAAACGCCCAGCAGGCCTGCCAGCAGCAGCAGGCCGATCGTCAGCAAACGCCGCTGGTGCGCCTGTTCGAACTGGATCAGCGCCAACTGGGCGCGCAGTTCGCCCTCGCTGTCGAGTTGCAGCGCCTTGTGCGCAAGACGCGGCAGCGCCGGCAGGATTTTTGCCCACTGCGGCGCTTCGCGCTTGAGGTTGCCGATCAGTCCGCGCCAGCCCAACTGTTCGCTCATCCAGCGTTCGAGGAAAGGCTTGGCCGTGCGCCACAGGTCGAGGTTGGGATCGAGCTGGCGCCCCAAACCTTCGATGTTGAGCAGGGTCTTCTGCAGCAACACGAGTTGCGGCTGGATTTCCACGTTGAAGCGCCTGGAGGTCTGGAACAGGCGCAGCAGCACGCGGCCGAAGGAGATGTCCTTGAGCGGCCGGTCGAAGAAAGGCTCGCACACCGCGCGGATCGAGGCCTCGAACTCGTCGATGCGCGTGTCGGCCGGTGCCCAGCCGGATTCGACATGGGTCTCGGCGACGCGCTTGTAGTCGCGGTTGAAGAAGGCCAGGAAATTGTGCGCCAAGTAGTTCTTGTCGATGTCGGTGAGCGTGCCGACGATGCCGAAATCCAGCGCGACATACTGCCCGGCCGGGGTGACGAAGATATTGCCCGGATGCATGTCGGCGTGAAAGAAACCGTCGCGGAACACCTGCGTGAAAAAAATCTCCACGCCACTCCTCGACAAGGCCGCCAGGTCGACACCCTGTTCGCGCAGTGCGTCGATCTGGCCGATCGGCGTACCGTGCATGCGCTGCATCACCATCACCGTGTGGTCGCACCAGTCCCAATACACCTCGGGCACCAGCAGCAGTGGGGAATCCTTGAAATTGCGGTGCAGCAGCGAGCAATTGGCCGCCTCGCGCATCAGGTCGAGTTCGTCGTGCAGGTATTTCTCGAACTCCGCCACCACCTCCAGCGGCTTGAGGCGGCGGCCGTCCGGCCAGAGCTTTTCCAGCAGGCCGGCGGCTACCCGCAACAAGCCGATGTCATGCGTGATGACGGGGATGATGCCCGGCCGCAGGATTTTCACCGCGACTTCGTGACCGCCATCTTCGTCGCGCAAGGTGGCGAAATGTACCTGGGCGACCGAGGCGGAGGCCACCGGTTCGCGGGTGAACGAGGCGAACACCTCATCGACCGGCTTGCCGTACACCCTTTCCAATTCGGCGATGGCCAGTTCGGAGGAAAAGGGTGGCACCTGATCCTGCAACTTGGCGAGTTCGTCGGCGATATCCTGCGGCAGCAGGTCGCGCCGCGTCGACAGAATCTGTCCAAACTTGACGAAGATCGGTCCCAGCGCTTCCAGCGCCTGGCGCAGCCGGACTGCGCGCGGTTCTTGCAACTGCCCGCCGAACACGCGCCAAAACTGAAGTGCGGCGGCCACATGCATGAGCCTCCCGGAGGGCTCATGCTCCAGGATCATCTGATCGAGGCCGTAGCGGCTGGCAACCCGGACGATCTTGATAAGGCGCAGAAGACGCATGAATTAACGGGTCGCCCCAATACATGCCAAACAGCTATTGCCGGGCACGATCGATGGTTGCGCGGCATGGTTCGGGCGGAGGCGGGCACGACAAGGCATGGAGACAGGGTTAGGATTGCTGGGTGGCCGAAGTGTAACGTAAAACCCGCTTGGATAAGCGCTTGACCGTGCGTCGCGGCAAGCGCAAAACCCGCGCCGGCGCTATTTGTCGCGTTGCGAAGCGTCCTCGGTAAGTTTGGGATATTCGTTGCGCAGCGTCTCGCCGCCTTGGCGCAAGGCATGACACTGGCCGACGAAGGCCAGCGTACCCTTGTCCGACCATTGCCGGGGGTTCTTGGAAAGCGCCGATTGACGCTTGACCCGGTCGGGCCATGAGGCCTGAATATAGGTATTGGCCAGTACGCCGATAAGGTCGTTGAGGTGGGTACAGCCCAGTGGACCGCCTAGCAGCTTGCGTACCTGTTGCCTGAATCCGGCTTCGATGCGCAAGCCGGTCAGTTGCCGGTAGGACGCGTCGGTTCCCCCGCAGTCGGGCCAGGGAGCGGTCGAGGTTTTGGCTTGCGCATCTCGTATGGTGTAATCGTTGTCGACCAGCAGCGTCAGCGACATCAGGTGGATGGTTGCGCCAGCCGGCACCGGCGGGCGGGTGCGAAAGGCAACTTCCTGGGCTTTTTCATCGCAGATACTGCCTTCGATTTCCCATAAGCCATCCCGGCGGCGGTATGCCTTGCAGGTGATTTGTCGGGTATGCGCGAGTTCGCGGCCGAGGTTGTCCGAATCCATTACTGAGTATTCCTTTTTCCGGGGGTTCTGGCATATATGCGGGGCTATATCGCCGCCAGTGTGGGCGAAATATAATGATTGGATGATATCTCGTTTTTATTCTCCCGTCCCACTCCAGCCCGGCCGTTCGGTGAGCTTGCCGCCGGAGGCGGCGCATCATGCATTGCGCGTATTGCGTTTGCGCAACGGCGACGAACTGGTGGTGTTCGACGGGTTGGGCGGCGAATACCCGGCAAAGGTGGTAGAGACCATGCCCACGCTGCGTCTGGCGCTAGGGGATTGGCGCGAGGTCGAACGCGAGGCGCCGCTGCCTGTGAGACTGGTGCAGGCCTTGCCCTCCGGCGACAAGATGGACTGGGTGGTGCAAAAGGCGGTGGAACTCGGTGTACAGGCGATTCAACCGGTGCAGTCCAAGCGCAGCGTGGTGCGCCTGAGCGGAGAACGGGCGGAGAAACGTCGCGCCCATTGGCAACAGGTCGTGGTTGCGGCTTGCGAACAATGCGGCCGCAATCGGCTGCCGGCAATCGAAGCCGTTCTTGATCTACCGCATTATCTGGCGCAGCCGCCGGACGAAAATGAGCTGCGGTTGCTGCTATCGCCGCAGCAAGGCGTATGCTTGTCGGATATTCGGCAACCGGTGGGCGGATTGACGCTGCTGATCGGGCCGGAAGGCGGCTTCGAGCCGGACGAGGAAGCCGCGGTTCGTTCGGTGGGTTTCCAGGCGGTGACGCTTGGGCCGCGGGTGTTGCGTGCGGAAACCGCCGGGCTGGCGGCGATGGCGGCGGTATCGGCAATGTGGGGAGACTTTTGAGTACCATCCCCCCAACCCCATTCCCGAGGAAGGGGGTGACGGGGGTTCGCGGGCTGTGCCCGCTCCGGGTTCACGTTGCCCCGCCTTGTCCCCCGAAGGGGAGGCTTCGCGCGGGCGGCCCGGCGGCGGGATTTGAAGGGGATCGCCATGTTTGAATCTTCGGAAATCGGTCACAAGATTGACAAGGAAACCTATCGCAAGGCAGTCCCGGAACTGCGCGCGGCCTTGCAGGATGCCCAATACGATCTCAAGGAAAACGGCAAGATTCCGGTGATCGTGCTGGTCAGTGGTCAAGACGGCGCCGGCAAGGGCGAGACCATCAACATCCTGTACGAGTGGATGGACCCGCGCTTCATCTCGACCCTGGCATTTGCCGCGCCCACCGACGAGGAGCTCTCGCGTCCCTTCATGTGGCGCTACTGGCGCGCCTTGCCGCCCAAGGGGCGGGTCGGCGTGTTCGCCGGCTCGTGGTATTCGAGCCCGATTCACGACCGCCTCGACGGCGGCATGACCAAGGCGGGGATGGACGCGCGCATCGACCAGATCAACCGCTTCGAGGCCATGCTGGTCAATGAGGGGGCGCTGGTGCTCAAGTTCTGGTTCCACCTCACCAAGGAAGGCCAGAAGCGCCGTCTCAAGATGCTGGAGAAAGACCCCAAGACCGCCTGGCGTGTCACCAAGTGGAACTGGGATCGGCTCAAGACCTACGACAAGCTGCAGGACGTGGTCGGCCATGTGTTGCGCCTGACCAACACGCCATGGGCACCCTGGATCATCATCGAGGGTGAAGACGATCGGTATCGCTCGCTGACCACCGGGAAGATTTTGCTTGACGCGATTCGCCAACGCCTGGCCAACGCCGACAAGCTGACCACCCCGGTGGCGCCGCCGGCGCGCGTCAATATCGACGGCCGCGACGTGCTCTCCGAGCTCAAGCTGAACCGCAAGCCCATCGCCAAGGACGACTTCGAAACGCAACTGGCCAAATGGCAGGGCAAGCTTTCCGAAATGGTGCGCGACCCGCGCTTCAAGAGCCGCTCGCTGATCTGCGCTTTCGAAGGCTCGGATGCCGCCGGCAAGGGCGGCAGCATCCGCCGCATCACCGCGGCACTCGATGCGCGTGACTACCAGATTGTCCCGGTGGCTGCGCCGACCGAGGAAGAACGCGCCCAGCCCTACCTGTGGCGATTCTGGCGGCATATCCCGCGCAAGGGCCGCATCGCGATTTTCGACCGTACCTGGTACGGCCGGGTGCTGGTCGAACGCGTCGAGGGCTTCTGCGCCGAAGCCGACTGGCTGCGCGCCTATTCCGAGATCAACGACTTCGAGCACGACCTGTCGGATGCCGGTGTCATCGTCGTCAAGTTCTGGCTGCAGATCAGCAAGGAAGAGCAGCTCAAGCGCTTCAAGGAACGCGAGAAAATCCAGTTCAAGCGCTTCAAGATCACCGAAGAGGATTGGCGC
>Ga0172380_10002413_pt1 | contig 28775 bp, 28 predicted proteins | sample Leawe162metaG_FD_119747 | JGI IMG/M metagenome (GOLD analysis project Ga0172380, IMG submission 119747) | Leachate microbial communities from a municipal landfill in Southern Ontario, Canada - Leachate well 162 metaG | ecosystem: Engineered > Solid waste > Landfill > Unclassified | place... | reverse complement strand
GCTTTTAGCATTCCATATTGTTTATTAAGTGATGTATATGTATCGACTTCATGAAAAGCAATTTGATGCAGATAATCTTCTCTAATGCTCCGGGCACATTCCAAGGTCAGTCGATCCAAAAATTCCAAACTATCAACTCCGACCAGTCGAACAATTTCTTCAAGTTTAGCTTCTTCTTGAAGAATATCTTTAGTTTCAAGAACTAATTTTGACCAATCTTTTTTAACATGAGCATCGAAATACTCGTCCATCGTGTCGCTGTAAAGTGAATAACTTTTCAGCCAATCAATTGCCGGAAAATGGCGTCTATAGGCCAATGTTGCCGAAAGACCCCAAAACACTTTAACAATTCTTAAAGTGGCTTGTGATACCGGTTCTGAAGTGTCTCCTCCTGGAGGTGAAACTGCACCAATTGCGGTAATAGCACCAAAGCGACCTTCAGATCCAGAACACTTTACTAAACCGGCCCGTTCGTAAAATTCTGCAATCCGTGATGATAGATACGCAGGATAACCTTCTTCACCGGGCATTTCTTCTAACCGAGAAGACATTTCTCGTAAAGCCTCAGCCCAACGGGAAGTCGAATCCGCCATAACCGCAACTCGGAACCCCATATCCCGATAGTATTCGGCAATCGTAATGCCAGTATATATCGAAGCTTCACGCGCCGCAACCGGCATGTTTGAAGTGTTCGCAATCAAAACGGTTCTCTTCATCAAGGCTTCTCCGGTTTTTGGATCTTTTAATTCCGGAAATTCCATTAAAACATCAGTCATTTCGTTGCCACGTTCACCACAGCCAACATAAACGATGATGTCCGCATCAGCCCACTTAGCCAATTGATGCTGAACAACTGTTTTTCCTGAGCCAAATGGACCGGGAATCGCAGCGATACCCCCAATTGCAATTGGAAAAAGAGTATCGATAACGCGTTGACCGGTAACCATCGGCTCCGTCGGAGCTAGTTTTTTGGCATATGGTCGGCTTTTACGAACTGGCCACTTTTGGAGCATGCAAATCTCCCGTTCATTGCCATCTTCTTCCGTTATTTTAGCAATGATGTCGATAATGGTGGCCTCACCATCCATTATCCATGTCAAAGTTCCTTTAATATCCGGGGGCACCATAATTTTATGAACAACTACGCTTGATTCTTGAACCGTACCTAAAACATCGCCACCAATAACCTTGGATCCCGTACTGGCTTTTGGAATAAATCGCCATAATTTTTCGCGATTTAATTTAGGAACATCGATACCCAAAGGAATGCGATCGCCAGATGACTCGTATATTACTCTAAGTGGTCTTTGAATGCCATCAAAAATGCCTTCGATTAAACCGGGGGCAAGTTCGACTGATAGTGGTTCATTGGTAAAATAAACCGGTTCTCCGGGTCCGATACCTGCAGTTTCTTCATATACCTGTATGGATGCTAAATCACCACGTAATTCGATGACTTCGCCAATTAATTTTTTTTCACTGACACGAACGACATCGTACATTTTGACGTCCTTCATGTTTTTGGCGATAATCAAAGGTCCGGATACTTTGGTAATTATACCAATGTTATTTTCCATGTTGTTTTTTATCATATTGTTCAGCCTTTCTAGAAAATATCGATTCCTATGGCATTTTCGACATTCTTTTTAATTTTTTTCAACCCGATTGCTCGCGATTTTGTCCCCGATGGAATCGGAATGAGAACCGGAAAAGTAGAAAACTGATATTTTTCAATTGTTTCAGGAATTAATTCATAGATTGATTCGGTAATATAAATAATTTTGCATTTCTGATTAGCTAACTTAAAAATCGTTTTATCAGCCTCGGATGCATCCTGAACTGAAAAGGCCCGGATACCGACGGCATTGTATAAAAGGATTGTTTCATCGGCGCCGATAACGGCAACCTCAATAATTTTTTCCATCGAGACCCCTCTTTCTTTTAGCATCCGACAAGATCGTCAATTTCCACAGATCCGCTGTAGATAGCACGGATGTTATTAGCTTCCGCAACTTTTTTTAAAAAATAGTAGATGATGGGACCAATGTTAAATGCATCATTTCGGTATTCTTTGACAATGTCAAGTATGATTCCATCAAAATTCCGTTCCAGTCGATCCAAATTACGATCAATCGAATACTTTTTTAGATTGATCGATATTTTCTCGCCGTAATAATCTTGAAATGCTTTCGCAAGCAATCCATATTCAAGATTATATGCTGTTTGGAAAACTAAGTCAGATATGATTCCACCAGGAATAACCATTTCAGCAAAAGCCGAATAATCCCAATTTAACGCCCGTGAGCGGATAAGGGTAATCACATTCCTAAAATCTATGAAACTGCGGTAGTAAGCCTGCATTGCAGCGTATTGACTGTATTTAATGGCTTTGAACACAAAAGCAAAGGTTTCATTATCAATGATGGCCGATAATCTTCGCGGATTATTGATCTCTTTCGTCTTCGCCGCGATTTGATTAAGCCACGGACGATATTCAGGCAAAATATCATTTTCGGTATTTTCGTTGACAAAAGCTTTTAAGATGTAGGGATTGATGGCGCCCATCATTGAAAGATTTTCAAAATGGGGGGCATCAAAGATTTTCTCTTTGTATAATACTTTAAGATTCATAGCATCATATGTGAGATAAAACAAATCAGTATATTTCCGTTTAGGAGAGATGATTTCTAAGAGATGTTTGAGATTAAGAAGTTCTTTATCAATGATTTCCGTAAGCGAATCAAATGTGACGCCATTCCCGTAACCTAGAGTTATGAGTGTATGAAGAAAATCCGCTTTATCAACCGCTGCTAATTTAGCGTATTTAACCTTTGTCAATATTTTCTCATCAATGGCATTAATAATACCATTCGCATACGGGTAATTCATTTCACTCACATCCAGAAAATAAAATTGTGGCAATTTCGGATTCATAATGGTTTAATATCTCGGTTAAAATAGCTCGATACGAATGGTCAACATCGAAATTGGTTCCCACAACTAAAAAACCACCGTCAATAGCCGCAATTTGTGGCGAAAGGGTAAGTTGAAATTTTTTATCATTTAGTTGTTGGTTCAGTTTATCCAAAACAATTGGAGATGCTTTCAAATCCGATACGAAAACTTGGAGAAACAAAGCATGATCACGTTTTGAAGCGATTATCGTTTCACTACCCAAAAGGGCATCCGTCGATAGCAGCTGCAAGACAAGCTTTTTCCATTGATCCGCGGGAATTGATCTTAAGGAGTTGGTAGCCAATAAAAACGTATCATCGATTAATACTTGTTTGCGTGCCAATGAATTCTGTTTGGCGGCTTGCTCAAATTCCGTCGCCATCGTCTTCAATAATTGGGCATTTTTTAGAGCAAGTTTTGCTTGCGAAGCAAGAATTTGCTGCTTCGCCTCATCGATAGTCACTGTTTTCAGTTCTTTGGCTTTCTGCGCTCCTGCCTCAATAATTTTTTTGGCATCCTGTCGTCCTTTGTTTTCAATCTTCTCGTAAATCGAAACGTTTGCCAATTTTACCTCACTCATTTCGCTATATTATATACCTGTAACCATTAAAATACTGGCAAGCAATGCCAAAACCGCGTAGGTTTCGACAAGAACCGTCATCGTAATTCCTTTGCCAGATGCATCCGGTTGTTTAGCAACCATATTGATTGAACTGACAGCCATTTTCGCTTGAAAGTATGCCGAAATCGGAAGCACAATGATTCCCGGTATACAAGCCGCAAAATAAGAAAGTCCAGTGTCCATCGACATCGCGACATCAGGAGCGCCACTCAATACTCCGCAATTAATCAGAACCAATACAGCAATCAAAAAGCCGTAGATTCCTTGCGTCCCCGGAAGCGCCTGCAAAATTAATAATTTACCAAAAAGTTCTGGTTTTTCGCTGGAAACACCCGCAGCTGCTTTACCAGCCATTTGGACGCCTAAAGCCGAACCAAATCCTCCGAGACTCGCAACTAATGCCGCTCCCAGAATCGCATAAAACAAGCCATAATTGTCACTCATGATATCAAATCCTCCACATGTTTTCTATTGATTTATATTATCATTGACCATGTCAATGTGTTTCAACTGCAAAGTTAAAGGTTGAAAAGGAATTCCTCCACCCTCATAAAACTTGCCAAAAAATTCGATATATTGAAGCCGAGAAGTATGAACATATGCTGATAATAGTCCCATGGCCAAGTTAAATACATGTCCAATTACAAATACAATCGCCGCAAAGAAATATCCGATTATGTTGGTTGCCAACATCGCCGCCAACATATTCATCACCATTCCGAGAACTGCCGATGACATTGCTAGAGCAAGAATTCGTGAATAGGAGAGAATATCACCTAAATAACTTGTCGCTCCATATAATGAATACAAGCCGATTCCAATCCGAGCAATCGGATTCTTTTGTTTCCAACCGGCGAATAAAACGATAATCGCCGCACCTGAAATGGCCATCCATTTGCCGATTTCTGCCGTCGAAGGTAAGAACAATAACCCAACGCCAATTAGCAATAAAATCCAACTTACTGAGTCCGAAAGGATGGGAAGATAGTGTCGATCGCGGAAATTATGATATGCTTTGACCATGAGTCCACAAATCAAATGACATCCCCCAAGAATTAACGATACCAGCAACATTTTTAAAGGTTCATTGATTGGTTCAAGCAGGATGGGAAAGAAAGTAAACCCAAAATAACTTCCAAATAGGATTCCCCAGATGATTGTTGAAAAACTACCGTAAAAAATGACCAGAAATAATCGACGCATGTTACCTTTGGGCTTCATTTTTTTTAGCATGAGCCCGACAACCACTAACATTAACACTCCATATCCGGCATCACCCATCATCATTCCGAAAATTATCCAATACCAAACCGACATAACCGGATTGGGATCGACCTCATAGGGATTGGGCTTCGAAAACATATCCGTAACTGATTCAAAAGCATCAACGAATTTATTGTTTTTTAGCACCGTTGGTGGCATCTCCGATTGTTCGGGATCAACCAATTCGAAATCGTAAATATCGGTTACTTCGGTAATTGATTTTTGAAGGCGTTGAAGGCGATCGCTACGAACCCATCCTTCCAGATAAACTGTATCAATAGTCTCCTGAATCAAAGCTTTTTTTCGCATTATCGTTGTGGCGGCTTGATCCGCAAACAGTTTGATTTTATCGGTTTCGTTCGCATATTCAGCTAAAGACAATTCCAGGGTTTCAATTTGCTGATGATTATTGGTAATTGAATTTTGTAATTTCAAAATAATTTCGGATACATATTTTTTCTCTGAAGGTAAGATTACCTCAGTAAAGCCGAGATTTTTTGTCTGTTCCTTAATTTCAGTATCATCATCTTCATAACATGCGTATACAATTGCTTGGGAATACCCCAAGATACTGATGATTTGAAATTCCCCGCCGTATTTGACAATCAAGTCCATAAATGCTTCGGAATTCCTAATTTCAAGCATGCCCGTATGAATGATTGCCGCATGCGGCGTCGATAAATCTGAAAGCATTATCTCTAAACTTGCCCAGGGAAGAAAAAAAGCTAATTTTTCTTGAAGAGTAATATTCTCTTGTTTAAGCGTGTTTATTTCTTCATCGGTTTTTTCGATTGTCTTAAGCAAATCTTCTTGCATCGGGTTATTAGTTTTAAATTCATCATAATCAACTTCGATTTGATTCCTAAGACCTTTTTGTTTTTCTTTGAATTTTCGGATTAAAAGAAGTGATTTTTCGGCGCGTTGTAACAACGCTTCTTCTTTCGACGCATCAATATCTGTGTTGATGTCCTCATTGCATTTTGTGAACATCACTTCGCCGTATCGCTGCAAAGACACAAGCAATCTTTCTTTATCTTCTTTGAGGGCAACAAGTTTTAATTTCTTCATGGGGACAATCATAATTCAATCACCTTCCCCAAGATAAAATCCACAGTTTGCTTTTCCTTTTTTTTAGCAGAATCAATAAGTTTATCATCTTCAGCATCGACTCTTGCGAAAATTTCCAATCGTTTGGCTTCAATCGCTTTTTGAACGGTAAGTTGGATTTGTTTTTCTTCATCGACTGCGGCTTCCATCATCTTAGCCACTGTCGATTCAGTCAACGCTTTTGTTTCATCCATTAAAAGACGAACTTGTTCCATCGCTTCGCGACGATACTCTTCTGCTTTAGCTTCGGCTATTTTAATTGCTTCTATTATCGGCATTTTTTCACCGCCTTCGGGTATCAAATTTGATTAATGTTGACAAATCACTAGAACTATTTTACCATATTCTTTGATGAAATTACTATAAAATGTGTTTTATTCAAAGAAAAAAACATGTTAATATTTATAAAGATAATCGGTTCTTTGATTAAGAACCGATCCATGTCTTAGAAAGTATTATTTTATTTTTCTTTGTCTCGTTTTAACCATGCGTCTAAATCTTTTTCTTTCAAAGGTCGGGCAAAATAGTAACCTTGACCAAGGTCACATCCAAACCCTTGACAGATAGCCGTAACCAATTCATCTTCAATGCCTTCCGCAACAACCATACACCCCAGTTTGTGAGCAAGATCAATTGCTGACTTAACAATTGTTTTTACTCCCTCACTAGCAACAATATGGCGCATAAAGTATTGATCCAACTTGATTATTTTCACATCAAATTGGGATAAATATGCTAATGATGTATAACCCTTACCAAAATCATCAAGTGACATGGTAAATCCATCACTCATCATTTTTTTCATCCATCGTTGATTATCTTCGAGATTAGCGATAATTGCCGATTCAGTCACTTCAAATTCAATCATCTGATGCCCAATTTGGGAAAGCTCAATCATCGATTGAACTCTCGTGAAGAAATCCGGGTCAGACAAATTATTCGCCGATACATTTATGGAGATGGGAATCTTGTAACCATCTTTTTGAAGTTCTATTTCTTTATCAATTGCCTTTTTAAGCACCCAGTCCGTTAATTGATTGATTAAATTTGTCTCTTCAACTAAAGGGATGAATCGATCGGGCATAATCAAACCATGAACCGGATGATTCCAGCGGATGAGAGCTTCAAAAGCCACTGTTTTCAGCGTTTTTAAATCAATAATCGGTTGAAATACCAAGAATGTTTGGTTTTCCTCCAAAGCCCGAAGAAAGGTCGACAATAGTTCGATTCCGATCTTTTTATCCGATAATGTATCGTCATAAATCATATATGTGATGTTCCGTCTTTGTGCATCCTTGGCAGCGATATCCGCGTGTCGGTAACTGTCGATCACTTTGCAGTCCGATTGCATTTCGATTTGATCGACCCCAATCGCATATTCAGCGTAAATAGGGATACCAACAACCGAAAGCGGATGTTTGAGAATTTCGCAGATCAGATTAATATCATTTTCAAAACTTGTGAACGGTCTCGTTATCCAAAACTTATTGTTGGCCGCCTGAACGATTGTCGTTTGTGGATCCAACTTGTGAATTAGCAAATTGTATAGTTTATTAAGCAAGCGGTTATAGAAATCATTGCCAAGCCTTTCAATAATGTTTTCAAAATTATTAATTAAAATGGCTATTACAACCGCCTTACCTTCGCGGGCATCTTTATCCGTAAAATTGGATAAACTATAAATGTTGGGAATTCCCGTCTCGTAATTATGTGATAACATATCGGTAATCATGATGATTTTTTTTCTTAAGATGGTACTGAATAAACCCATCGCCGATCCCGCGGCGGTAAATATTAAAGCTCGATATATCCAAAAAACCGGTTCTTGCCAAACATAACCGACAAAATTGGCATCAAATGGAGTTGATAAAGGCATGAGCGGTCCTAATACGATGCCACCAATCGCTCCAATAATCGCGCCCCAGTTTGTACCGAGTGACATCCCCGCAAAAATAATCACCAAATACATCGTATGAGAAAAAGAATATGTTATCCCCCCCGTCAAAAAGACCAGGGCATATATGGCTGGCATCGCGATCGTAATCATCAGTATCTTTTTCCATTTTGCTAACTGGTCGATTTTCAATAATAGTCGCTCAATAATGCTGGGGTTCTTACCCATTTTTTCACCTCTTTTTGATGAATAATAAGTCAACTATGCAAATATATATATGTTTTGAAGCCTTTTCAAAAAACAAGTGACAACCAATAAATCGGCAGCACCTCCGAAACTGATTTTTCTTTGCTTGCACCACTCGGTTATATTATCAATCACCAATTCATCGTACTCATAAATTGATGCAATCTTTCGTTTAGCAATATGATAATTTTCTAATGATCCACATCGTTTTAATAAGACTGTATCCTCACATTTATTGATAATGGCAATCAGAGTCATCATCAAATTTTTCGAGGAAAAATCAGTCAATATTGGTAATGCCATCTGGACAGAAGGTAATCCCAAAAAAGCTTCTTGACGAGCACCACCAAAACCATACCGCTTCCAGGCTTCAAGCCCGAAACTGCCATTTTCGGAGGAAAATTCGTCCATAATCTTTTCGGTCATAATGCGAACTGAGTCAAAAATCGATGAAAAAGAAAGGTTGTGCCCAATGGCGTATCCCGCAGCTGTTATCGCGAGCCCAAGACTGAATATCAAACCTTTATAGGCGTTGACATTATTAGTAGCTCTCATCATCATCTGCTCAGCTTCATAGCCAATTTGACGAACCCTAGTAAATAATTTATCATAACCGTTAGCATCGTAACCGGTAAAAAACATCGCTGTCAACGGTTGAATAATCGCTTCTTTAGCTTTAATCATTAATTGATAATTCATATCACTATGCGATCCACTATCAAACGGTGTGACCAAGCCAAATTTAGGACTTAACTTTAATTCATCGTCAATGGCATTACCGATTGTTGTTTGACAGATTGTCATAAGATGCAAGCGAACCGTTTTGCGAACAAAGCCAAGCAATTCAGTTAACGAATGTGTGTGATTTCGGCTACATACAAAAGCCGGTTGTTCACAAATAAAACATTTCCGTAAATCATGACGGCTTTGTGAAGCAGTTTGATTAATTCCATAGACATCCAGATCGATGAGTCTTCCCAAACTAGTTTCTTCTTCAATTTGCATCGTTTGTCGTTTGATTTTTGAAGTATCGGAATCATTCAAAACATAAACGATTGCTTCACCGTCCGCGCCATTAAGAAAATGAATGGCTTCAATATCGGTAAACGGTAAAGTCGCTCGAACTAAGTTAAGCATTACTTTTACTTCTTGAATATTTTTTTCGGGGCCGGGGATGTTGGCTTTTAAAACGACAACTGTCTTACCCACAGTGATTACCTGAGATACAAAATGCCTCCGCTTCTCGCGATCAGCTAGAATATTATCGGCGAGACTGTTCATATTTTTCCTGAGCTAAAGCCCGAAACATCCCCCATGTTGCTCGGGGAACTAACCTTAATGCATCATCAATCCGGTTTTCCAAGATCAATTTTCTAACAACAGAAGCACTGATATTGATGCCATCAACCTGAAATCGAGGGATGATTTCCAACCGTTCATCCAAGGTGGTTTTCAAAATGTTATTATACTTAATCATGAACTGATCAGTTTCCGTTCCAACATATCTTTTGGCAATACAAAGTCCCTTTAAAAAGAAGGATTTAAAAATTTGAGCATCTAGTTTTGCATGTTCTTCTTCGCGCTCATCCATTGATTTAAGAAAATATCCTGGGAAAGTTAAATTTGAAACTATATATTTTGTGGAAGGCAAAACAATGACATTCTCAAGATTCGCCAAAGCTAACCACACTAAACCAAATCGTTCCCGGTAAGTGAACATAGAAAAATCCTCTTCGACAACCAGAACAATAAGATGGTCATGTTTTTTAGCCGCATATTCAATTAATTGATAATGCCCCATCGTAATGGGATTGCAATTGACTACAATCGCACCAAAATCATTACCTAGCATGGATATTGACCATTTATTTTCAATTCGGTGCCGTAATTCAGCAATTTCCGAGTCGATTGATTCCGACCCACCTTCAAAAATACAGACATTGTCTGTCTTTGCTAAAAGGCGAAAATTCATTGCTTGAAAAATAGGAATGTACTCGGTTTTAGTGTAAACAAAGTAGTGATAGATTCGCTCCTTACGCATTGAAGAAAGAATGGCATCAGTAAGTAATCCCGCAATATTTTCCCCACGGTATAACTTGTCAACTGCCAAACACTCAATGAGATAGTCAGTTCGCGAAACCGTTCCAATAATCTGATTACCTACTTCGATATATAAAGTTTCGGTAACGCGTTCGTCAAAGCGTAAATCATTAGTCAACAAAAAAGCTTTGACTTTTGCAATTTCACCATCCAGCAAAGCTTGCTTAATTATCATGATTTATTCCTCCCATCAAGAAAGGCTTATAATCTTTGATAAAGTTGGTCAAGGATCGTTCCATCGCGATATACAATTAATCCCGTCACTTTACCAGGCTTTTTTATTGCTTGAGGAATCCCCGATATTTGATGCGATATTGCCATCAATTCACCAATAGTCATAATTGTTAGTCGAGAATTTTTCATTTTATCTATCAAGTCAGTCCGTCTGGGATTAATTGCAATTCCCCGTTCCGTAACTAAAACATCGACATCTTCTCCTGGAGTCGTTATCGCTGTCACTCGTTCTTTAATGATTGGTAATCGAGCTTTTGCAAGTGTCGTCGTAATAATAGTAACCGCTGCCCCGTGAGCAGTATCGGCGTGCCCACCGCTGCCACCAATCAACCGGCCCAAAGAGTCAGTTGTGACATTGACATTAAAATCAAGATCAATTTCAGTTGCTCCTAAAGCCACAAAAGAAAGTTGATTAACAATCGGATCCTTTTCAAAGGGATTGCCATATTTTGAAGCAGAAATAGCCAAATGACGAGGATTATCACGATATGATTTGACTGCATCTAAATCAAAACACTGGACATCATATATCTGATCAATCCAGCCTTCCTTTAACATATCAGCGTAATATCCATTGGTCCCCCCCGAAGCAAAAGAACCATGAATCTGGTTTTGAATCATCATTTTGCGAACTTGATAAGCTACCGCAAGTGAGGTACCACCAGCGCCGGTTTGCATTGAAAAACCCGGTTTAATTACTCCTGCTTGGTAAAGAAAGGCAGCCGCATCGCGAGCAATTTTTAACCCGACAGGGTCTTTAGTAATTTTAGTGGTGCCGGATACAATGCCCTCTGGGTCACCGATCGAATCGATTTTTACTATGGCATCGACATACTTTCCATCAAAATCGATTTGCTTAACTCGATTGACGAGAGTATCAGTGATGAGGATAACTTTCGCAGCGTAACGCAAATCGCTTTGCGCATATCCGAGGGTACCACAAGCCGATAAACCCTCAGTACCTGATCCATTACCGTCATAATCAACAGCAGGGCAAGCAAGAATTGCAACATCAATCTTCAGATCGCCGCTTTCAATGGCACGAGCTCTCCCGCCATGAGTATCCATTAACAGTAGTCCTTTTAACTTACCCTGATCAATCGGTATCGCTGCCGGACCATTGATGTAGTTTGTTCGAATATTGGTAATATTTCCCGCCTCAATGAGTTCCGCAATAATAGCGTTATTAGGGAATATGGAAGATGGAGCGATAGTTAAATTCATAATTCCGCGAATTTGTATTTCTCGACAAACTTGATTAAGAACCTGATCACCATTTCGAAGATGATGATGAAAAGACAAGGTCATACCATCAGTTATATGGTATTGGTCAAATATTGCCTTGATTGAACCCAAAAAAAGCGGTTTATCGACCACTGCTTTCTCGGGGATTAAGATGCGCTCTTGGGATTGATAGTTGGTCGCGGATATGAATCCCCTTACCGTATCCGGCACGACCCTACCTAAGGTGTTAAGCATGTTCCACCGGCAATAACCGATATTTTTTAGCGGATTCCATGATTTTTGTGGCCCGTTCAATAATCGGTTTATCAATCATTTTACCGTCAAGACTAAAAACTCCCAACCCTTGATCATCAGCTTTTTTGGCGGCTTTTAAAACCCGTTTGGCCCACTCGATTCGTTGCAACGATGGCGAAAAAACATCATGAATTGTCTCAAGTTGATTAGGATGAATTGCTGCTTTAGCATTAAGACCCAAATTTTGAGCTTTTTGACAATCAGCAATTAAACCCAAATTATCAGAGGTGTCAGTGAATGGTGTGTCGATGGCATCGATTTTATAAGCCTTACATGCAAAAGCCATCCGAGCCCGTGGGTATTCGATTTCAGTTCCGGTAATTGTTCGCATTAATTCCATGTCAGCCGATAAATCTTCAGCACCAAGAAGCATTCCTTGAATTCGCGAAAGAGCTGCTAATTTTTCGATTTCCAATACTGATTTTGCGCTTTCGACAATCGGAATTATTCCGATTATTTTTTGCATATGTGTCTCAGATTCAATTTTATATAGCAACGTTAATAGTCTCTCGACATCACATACTTTGGCTTTAGGAAGAACAATTCCATCAATTTGATCGGTTACGACACTTTGTAAATCTTTTTCATAATCGGTGGTGTCAAGACCATTAATCCGGATATAAATCTTCATTGGCGGATGATCAATTGATTCAAGATAAGCTTTCACCAAAATCCTAGCTGCATCTTTTTCTTGGATACTGACCGCATCTTCTAAATCGATTATGACCGCATCCGCACCAAAAACATCGGCGTTTTGCAACATTGCCGGGTTATTGCCAGGAATGAACAACATACTTCTAACCATTTTGTTCCTCCATTCGTGAAATCGCCGTCAAAAGTCGTGCTCGGATCGTATAATCCAAAGCCCCTTTATCTTGACACATTACCGATATATTTGCGATTTTACTATCAAATAGGGTATCTTTGATTACTTTAACAATTTGGTCGTGATAAAAGGCGTCGACAACGCTTTTGACTTCAATTGTCAATTTATCCGCCGGGGTTACAGTAATCATCGCATCATTTGATTCCAATGTTCCAGCAATTCCGGTTAGCATGATGATTCCTTCTTTCATCGAATTATTGACGTGAATTTGCTAAAGCAATGACACGGTTCATCTCGTTACGGACAATCATATAACCATCATCAAAAGACATGCCCGGTTTTGCCAAACATTGATTTGCTCGACAAGCGATTGCGATATTGGTTGTCGCCTTCGCAGATAGATCCGTCTCATTACAAGTTCCACCACAATAACTACCAATATGCTTTTCGTTGCAATATATAATCGCTTCAATAACGTTATTTACCCCGCCTAAATCAGGGGTTTTGATTTGGAGCATATGCCCGGCCTTTTCATCGGCAAATTCTTGAATATCTTCTAACGTATTACACCATTCATCGGCGACGATCTCAAGTTTACTACCCATCGCATCTAATCGTGCTGTAATTAATTTAAGGCCTTGAAGGGTGCCTTCACGGTCTCCGGTGTCGATTGGTCCTTCAATCCGAAGAATAAAGGGTTTAGCTGCCGTTTCCAACAAAAGCAAGTATTCAATGATTTTATCATAATCATAGTTGAAAGCAATTCCAATTGTCCCATAGACATCAATATGAAAAACCGGTTGATAATCGTTTCGATTCCGGAAAGTTTCAATCCGGTTCTTCAACCATTTAACATACTCAAGCAATAACTCACCGTTTTTTCCAAGTTTCTTTTCAACATTATTGATTAATGCATGGGGCAAAACATCGGCTTCTTTAAGAATCATTTTGTCAACGTTTGTGTAACGTTCATCACCGGTCTGACCAAAAATCGGTACCGCTTGATATTTTCCTTCTGAAATATGATATTCTTGACGAACGACTTCAGCCATCGTCAATTTTTTCACATTTGCAACTGTGGCAAGCAAGGCTTGTGATAAACCATAACGGATGGCCGTGTGTAATTTCTTGCCATTGATAATCAAATGATCGATCATTTCCGCCAATCGACGAAAAGAATCAAGTTCCTCACCCATCAGCAACGGTACGACATTTTCTTCTAGATAAGGGATGAATGTCGCAGCTAAAAACAATGGATCACGACCGCCCGTACCGGAATACTGGACCGCAGCACAATCACCGGCGCCAATGGTACCGTCTTCAGCAATAATCTGAACAGACACTGCTTCTCCTTTTTGCCGAACTTGGGAAAAACCGGAAGTTAAAGGCGTACCAACATACATAAACCCATCGTTGGTTGCGCCTTTTTTGATAGCTTTTTGATCATCAAAATAAAAACCGGTTAAGGAAGGAGTCAAAATAATATTTTTTATTTTCATAGTATATCCATATCCCCGCTTTAATGTTTCGAATTCGGCCGTCCAATCAGATGATCGTTTGAGACCGCATAGATGTCATCAATCGTCAACTGAAATGAGACAGGCCGATGTTCGAAAGCCGCCCTTTGGGCAATTTTGTCAGAATGAAATTGTTTGATTGCATCGTTAAAACATAGATTACCAAATTCGAGAATTCGAATATTGCCTTCATTATCTCTTGCCGGCAATATTTTTCCGGCATTATACTTGCTTGGTGCAAACGGAACGTCAATTAACCCTTGCTCAAAAGCTTTTACAACACCTTGAGCTAAATCGCCTTCGCCGACTTTTATGATACAGTCCATCAGACAATCGACTTCACGTTCAATCTGCATCATCTCTTCAGTTAGTTTATCACAATCAGGAAAAGTTTGATCTTGAAGGATAGTCACAACGTATTTTGACGTTTTAACCCCTAAACCATTAGCTTCTTTAGTCGGAATACCTACCGACTCATGAGAAGTTTTAGTAATCATTTTTGTTGCCTTAGACAAAGCCGCAACCATTGATGACATCGCGATTAATCCGGTTGCTTCGGCCTCATCGGCGGGAAACCCGCCCATCCATTGATGAAACACGGTCGTAACGATAACATCATGATAACCAGATTTAAGTAAATATTCATCGGTTTGTTTTTGTAAAGTTCTAATAGCAGCGATATCTTGAATTAAATTGCCACCCATTCCGTATCCCACCGTTATATTCTTGACGCCTTGTTCAGCTGCCAACAACGCTTCAATTATCGAGATACAATTGGAAATAGAAGGAGGAACCAGTGTTCCGGTCAAAGGGCCAAAAGGTTCACGGTTAATATGAATACCATGTTCCTCGTAATATCCGACCAATCGATCACAATACTGCCAATTACGAATACTAGTTTCCAAAGAAACGCTTTTGGCATAAGGAATGTTATAGGAAATTCCTCCGCCTTCATTGGATGTCCAACCAGCAGCGTGGATGATTTCTGCAAGCAATCTGGCATCGGGCGTACCATGACGCGCTTGAATGGGAACTCCGACAGATTCCATAACTTTTCGGCATCCTTCAACGCCATGGTTAACGGCAGGAAATCCATTGAGCATCGCCCGGTTTTGAACCGAAGATTCTTGAATTCCGCGTTCAGCTTCCACGTAGCGGTTTTGTCTGGTATAACTATCGATTGTCGAAGGCACGAAATCAGCCCCGCTCGCTTCAAGATATTGTAATAATTTGATATGCTCGGATAATACCGGCACACCTGCTCGGGGTTGAACCATCGTTTGCCCTGTGGCTTTGGCTTTAGCCATCTTAATCGCAAAATTCTTCTCATCAGGTATTTGTTTCAAAAAAGCGATTGCTCTTTCAAAATCAAGATCGGGATCGGATCCGGTCTTCCATTGAGCCAATACTTGTTTCCGTTCCATCAAAAATTCCGTTTCCGATAATTTTTTATTTTTCAGTTCCATCGTTTCATCCTTTTCCGTAGTAAAGCCATCAAAGCTTGGTAATATGTTTATTCATGATTTTTAACGCTATCAGTGGGTCAATTCTTGCCAACAATCCCATTGCCGATAAAATGTAATCTCCATCAAGCAAATATTGGGGATGCTGCGGTCTTAATTCAGAACTCATTCGAAAAACGTCGGTTGTTTGTGACAAGATTGCCACTGGATGTTTGGCTTTGATGATGGGACCACCAGTACCGATGACATACTCGACTTCAGTCAAATCTTTGCCGGTTTGGTGAAAAACCATCCCCATCGGCGAAAAAATTTCTTCCATTTTTCCCGCATGACGAGTCATTGCTTTAAATGTACACATTTCCGCTATCAACTGGTCGACTTGTTCATCATGCTCATCAGCCGGTAGCATTGAAGGATCTTCATGCCGTTTTCGTAATTCGTTCTCGATATCAATTCTTCGAGTTTTATTAATCATGGTTATTTCTTCTTGGGAAAGCGCTTTGAGAATTCCCAAAGACGAGTATCTGATACCTAAGTCGCCTTCGACTGTACGCTTTGCAAACGGCTCTTCTAACCCACCAATGACAACATCACTGCGTTTAGTTGCTAAGCAGAGTGAATACATATCTGTAGTCGCCCCGCCGATATCAACAACAACAATGTCACCATGTCCGGGTTCGTCTAAATAGCCTTTAGAAAACAATTCACAAGCATGCAATACCGCTTCCGGAGTTGGCAAAACTACCTCGTCAATTTCAGCTTCGATTTTTTTGATGCCTTTAGCCACAATAATTTTTTTTAAAAACAATTCCCGAATGTGATTGCGAGCATCTTCTATATTGAGCTGATTAATCCGTGGCATAACATTTTCACAGATAGTTCCATCTAGCCCATACTGCACAAAAATGGCTTTTATCTCATCTTGGCAGGATTTATTTCCCGCATAGACAATTGCCGTCTTGATTCCCATTTGTCCGAGTAAATTGGCATTAAAAAGCACACATTCACTGTTGCCTCCATCGGCACCGCCGGCAAGAAGAATGATGTCAATTTTTTCATCAATGATTTTTTGAACTTCCTGTCGATTTAGATGATGAGAAAAAACTAGATCAACTTTCGCTCCCGCACCTAAACAAACCCGTTTCGCAGCTTCGACTGTCATCTCTTCGACAAGACCAATCGCAGCCATTTTTAAGCCTCCAGCTGCCGAAGAACAAGCCTCGATCCGATCAAATTTGACATCGTATCCGATTGATGCTTTTAGAATAGCTAAAGCGTTATGATAACCAATACGGATGTCTTCTGAAACGGTTGTAAAATGGGCCGATGTGCCGATGATATCCCCGATTTCCGTATCAACGGCCGTGAGTTTAGTGAATGTCGATCCAAAATCGATCAACAAATATTTGGCCATCTTATTCTCCTAAATCGGTTTTAATATCAGCTAGAGATTTATCAATCGAAGTCCCCGGGGGATAGACTCGATCAAAACCCATTTGTAAGAATCGTTGTTTTACTTCGACAAAATCCTGTTTGCCGACGACAATGTTTCCGCCGACATACAAAATGATATCGCCGATTCCCGATTCAACGCATTTGTTTCGCATGCCCCGACAATCGATTTCGCCATGACCGTATAGCGATGATACCAAAATTAAATCGGCATTGGTTTCAATGGCAGCGTGGATAAAATCTTCTTGTGAGGATAATACTCCGACATTGACAACATTATATCCTGCATTTTGAAGCGTATATTCGATGATCTTATTTCCAACGGCGTGGACATCAGCGCCGATGACACCGATCACTATTGTTTTCAATTGATTCGCCCTCTTCATAGATAGTCATATTCTGGACATTCTAATTATATCATATGATATAAAAATCGGTAATAATGTTTACATGCTTTTCGGAATTTCAGAAAAGAAGGACAGTACGTCCTCATTTTTTTAGAGTAGTTTTTTTTCTCCTAATCAATTCCAAAACGGCATATGATGCTACATCTTCAGCGTATTTTCCGGGACCAAAACCAGCATCATAACCAAGTTCCTTAGCCAATTCGTGAGTAATTCGAGCCCCACCGCATATTAAAATAACATCATTCCGCAGATGTTCTGCTTCTAACAACTCTACCAACTCAATTAAGTTCTTGAGATGAACATCTTTTTGCGTTACCGTTTGACTGACCAATAAGACATCCGCGTGACGGCGTTTTGCCTCTTGAATGAAGTCTTCGTTCTGAACCTGACTCCCCAAATTGTAGGCTTTGATTCCTGCATATCGCTCCAACCCATAATGACCGGCATAGCCTTTCATATTCATGATTGCATCAATACCCACAGTGTGAGCATCCGTCCCTGTCGAAGCACCAATGAATACTAAATCCCGGTCAAATTCCTCAGCGATCATTTTTTCAACGGCTTCTTTGTCAAAAGTAGGTGTAGTGATTTCCGTTACTTTTAAAACCGAAAGATCAACTTGGTGAATCACCGGCCCATAGACAATGTAAAAACTGTAATTCTCACCAATTGCTTCCATATTGACAACCGCAGGGTCAATTATACCCATTTGTTTTCCCAACTGTTTGGCAGCTTCGATACCTAAGGCGCCAGCCGCAATCGGTAAAGTAAAACTCAGTTGGACTTTGCCATCATTTGAAGTGTCACCATAAGGTTTAATTTTCATGAGAAACCCCCTCGATAAAATCCATTACCGGATTTTGATAGTCCGGATGTTTTTTGAAAACACCCATCAACCCTTTACCACCGGTAAAAGATCGTTTAATATCCGCAAAAACACCTTTTTCTAAAGCTTTGAAGAGCGACATATCGGCAATTTCCGTTAACAAATCGTGAGCTTGGCTTAAAACGGCTTTGGCTCGATTACAGATTAAACCATCGGGCTGGTAGGTAACCTCTTCCGAAAATGATTTCATGGATTTGTAAACCATCTTAGCATTTTTAATTGCTAAGTAACGATCCGATAAAAACGGGGTGTGGATAGCTTCCGTCATCATACCTAAAAGATGAATCGATTGATCCGTCATAATCGTGGCAATGTTAAACATAGCATTTTGTTCATAGGCCCGAAAAATGTTTCCCGTAATGTGTTTCGTCGGTGGCATATATTTAAGAGGTGCATCGGGGAAAATTTCCCGACACATTTGGGCTTGGGCAACCTCATATAAGAAACTATTTTCAATGTCAGGATCAATCTCAAAAGCATGACCAAGACCCATTAATCTACTTGGCAATCCCGCACGGTAAGCAAACTGTTCATTGATAAACTGAGAAGCTAAGACTGTATGCGCTTGCGTAAAAGCATCACTTGTGGTCAGATAATTATCTTCACCGGTATTGATGATGACGCCACTGTAAGCATTGATTCGCCGGGAAAAATATTGATCAACGAATGTTCTTTGCATATTGATGTCCCGAAAAATAATGCCATACATACTATCATTTAACAAAATATCTAAACGCTCAACAGCAGCCATGGCCGCAATTTCAGGCATGCATAGTCCCGAGGCGTAATTAACTAGTTTGATATACCGTTTTTCGGTTTTTGACACTTCATCAAGGGCTTGGCGCATCAGTTTAAAATTGGCTTGAGTAGCGTATGTACCGCCAAAACCTTCAGTAGTGATTCCATAGGGAACATAATCAAGCAAGGATTGAGCCGTTGACCTAATAACGGCAATGATATCCGCTCCAGCTGTAGCAGCGGCCTTGGCCTGAACGATATCTTCATAGATATTCCCAGTAGCGACAATCACATAAATCTCCGTTTTTGGTTCTGGGTAACTGGTTAAGAACGCATTGCGGAGGTCACGATTTGCCTTTATCTTCGCAAAAGTCACTTGAATATAAGGATTCAAGATGGATTTAACTTGTTTAGAAGAAACGTATGGATATCCACACAGAGGTATTTCTTTTGACAAATATGCATCAAGAAAATCCGGTAAGTTTTTTCCTGTAGCAACTAATGCGCTTGCTAAAGTAACGGCAACGCCACGGGATAAGTCACCATTTTTTTGAACATCATCGACAATTAGATTGGGAATTGGCACATCAAAAGCATCGACACCATCGATACCCAACAGTCGACAAACAGTTCTTTCAACGGAAACCGTTGTATGTTGATTAATAAATGTTTGAACGTCGATAGATATTTGATTCGCCAATCGCCGACAATCTTGAATCATGTGTTGATCTAAATTGAGTTTATTCATTGCTTTTCTCACTTTCGGCACCGACATTGAACAAAGGCACCTGCATTTTTGCCATTAATAATGATCGAAATTCTTTTTCTTCAAAAACATAACCCGTCGGTGAATACGGATTATAACAGATAGCCACCAAATTCATTGGCCGTAAAACCGTAATCTCCATCTTCAAACTTAACAGATGCTTGAGAAGTAATCCCGAAATAACAAGGTGAGCCGGATCTTTGATAATCAAATCGAAATGAATGCGATTCCGATTCTGGATTAATGCTTCCGCAAACATCGGGCCAACCGCTCCGGGAATATACAACTTCCGAATCATTTCCATTTTTGGTCCGAACAGTTCTTTTTGATCAAAGCCGATATTACCAAATGATCGCAATGATCCCGACTCATCAATCCCAATGATTTCCTGATATGCTTCAAGAAATTGATATTGCGGACTAGTTGCCGGCAAATGAAATTTCTGGACCGTGGCTTCACCGTGTTCAACAACTTTGAGCATATCAATCGCATAACTAGCCCCAATCACAAAGATTAAGGCATCACCAAGACGAGAGGAAGCTAATCGTGAAAAAGCTCCATCAATAAATATTTTGCTGGCACCAAGGTCAGAAAACATGCAAATTAATGTTTCCATTTCTTTTACCGTTGATGGACCGGCCACTAACCCATTTCCCGCTTTTGAAACTTCTAAAATAACGATTTCACCAAGAGCAGAAAAAATTCCTGTATGTTTAACAACGAATGCCTCTGCTTCCCACGCCGAAAGACACTTAATCGCGGTCGCAACTAACATCCCTTTTTGAAGAGCAATGCGGGGCTTGGGCATAAAGGTAATCTGATCGATTTCTTCGCCGTCAAGTCCAATGGAAGTAATAGCAATCAAACGATCCGAAAACACCCGGATTAAGTGATTTAATACTGTGGTTTTTCCGGCGTTTTTAGCATTACCGACGATACTGACGGTTTGATGATTTTCTAATAAGGTTTTTATGGTTTCATACTCCGTTCACGACGAACGAGATGTTTTGGTTCTATTGCCGTCTGCTCACCGTTTAAAAGACCGGAAACGCCACCAAGTCTTTCATTTTTACATGAGTCACACTGACAGTTTTCATAATCAGTCGGTTCACTGTATGTAGTAATAACGCCCTCGTAATTACGTAAAACCGTTTTACCAGGAGCTGAAGACAGGATATAATTTGGCATTACGGGAATCTTTCCACCACCGCCTAAAGCATCAACCACAAACGTTGGAACACAATATCCGCTAACATGTCCACGTAGCCCTTCAATGATTTCGATCCCTTTAGATATTGGGGTCCGGAAGTGCCCGATACCCATTGATAAATCGCATTGATACAAATAATAAGGACGTACCCGCATTTGGGCCAAACCAGTGACTAATTTACGCATTGTATGTACACAATCGTTTACTCCTCGGAGCAAGACACTTTGATTACCGAGCGGAATTCCCGCATCAGCCATCAAATCTAAGGCCCGTTTACTTTCGAGAGTAAACTCGTCGGGATGATTAAAGTGAGTATTAATCCATATCGGATGATATTTTTTGAGCATATTAACTAAATTTTCCGTAATTCTCTGGGGCATGACGACAGGAACTCGAGTCCCTAAACGAATGATTTCCACATGGTCAATTTCCCGTAATCGTTTTATAATCGACTCAAGGCTCTGATCATCGAGTAATAAAGCATCGCCACCGGATAGTAAAACATCACGAACTTGAGGTGTCTTGCGAATGTATTCGATGCCTTTGTCGATTCGTTCTTTGGAAGCCATCCGGTCAGATTGACCAGCAAATCTCCGTCTTGTGCAATGCCGACAATACATACTGCACATATCAGTAATTAAAAATAGTACCCGGTCAGGATAACGGTGAGTTAAACCGGGAACTGGTGAATCTTTATCTTCATCGAGCGGATCTAAATTGTCATTTATTCCCACAATTAGTTCGGCAATTCCCGGAACTGCTTGTTTGCGAATTGGGCAATTAGGATTGCTTGGATCTATCATTGTCAGATAATATGGCGTAATTGCCATCCGAAACTTAGTTAAAACGTTTTCAATTTCGGATTCTTCTGCTTTCGTAATTGGTAAATACTTCTTCAAATCTCTGACTGACATGATTCGGTTTTTAACCTGCCAATGCCAATCGTTCCATTCAGTGTCCGTGACTAAAGGAAAATATTTGGCTTTTCTTTCTAAATATAAATCATTAGTCTTAATCATTGTGTTACCCCCTTGGTCCGTATCTTCTCATAAATATCGCATATAGTAATCGCGATTCACGCAAGAGATTGAGTGTCAAATCGGCGTGTCCACTTGTATACCCGTTGCCGATCATTAAAGTTGCTTCACTGGCAACTCCTTCAGCACCTAGTGCTGCCTTTGTAAATGAAGTTGCCATACTAAAGAAGTACACAATCCCCGAATTTTTTGTCGGCAGAATTGATGTCATCTCAGTATCATTAACATTAACATTGTTAAAGGTGACATCGACTTGTTGCCCATTGTTGACTTTTAGGACTTTATGGTATATTTCTAACGGATTGCGAGCATCACCAATGATTATTTCATCACAAGCCTGAATTGCTTTTAAATCTTCATATTGTGACACATCGTTGATAACACCAATTACTTTTCCGTTTGGTCCCGCATTCTTTTTGGCTTGATATGTGCAAAGTAATCCGCTTTTTCCACCTGCACCTAAAATCAAAACACTATCATTTGGCTTTACTAATCTTGCGACCTGCGCCGGAGCACCGCATACGTCTAAGGCGGATAGTACCAATATTTTATCTAAATCAGTTGGTATCTTCGCGTAAATTCCGGTTTCAAATAAAATCGCTTGTCCGATGATATCAACCTGGTCGCTATCCATATGGATTGCGACGATTTTTTCGATTTTTAATGGGGTAAGAGATAACGATACTAGAGTCGCTATTTCATCGCCTAAAACCACATTTGTATGTAAGTTCTCTCCTATTTGTTTGATGGTTCCGAGAAGCATTCCCCCACTGCCAGTAACTGGATTTTGCATTTTTCCGCGAGTGTTCACTATCTCCATAATCCGTGTTTTCATTCGCAAAGCATCACCGTCGCATGAGTGATATATCTGATGGAATGAAGCTGAGTCAATATTGAGTGTCTTCACATCTATCAATATTTCATTGGCTTCGCAATTCATCTCATTGTTAATTATTTCCGCTGCTTGGGGCAATACCCCTAGCGGTTTTATGACTCGGTGTGTGCCATATGGACATAATGTCTTCATGATTATTTCTCCATTCGTAAAATGATTCTTGCCTCATCAGGGGTAGCGATTTCTCGACCAAATTGTAATGCGATTTCAACTACTTTTTTTACTAATTCCGCATTTGACTTCGCCAAAACCCCTTTTTCAAGGTACAAGTTATCTTCAAAACCAACACGGACATGACCACCATTTTTTATTGCTTGTTCGGCAAGTGAGAATTCGTATCTGCCAATCCCGGCAACACTAAAAGTGGCATTTAGCGGGATACTGTCTTTGAGAAAAACGAAATCGCGAGTTTCACCGCTCATCCCCCCATTGACACCCAAAACGAAACTAAAACGCAACGGTTGCGTTATCAAACCTTTTTTTACAAGTCGCAACACCGTATCGACATGCCCTTTTTCAAAACACTCAAGTTCATATGCAATGTTCTTTTCTTGCATTATTTTTGCAAAATATATAATATCATTTTCCGTATTAACAAAAATATCATCACCGCCGAAATTGAGCGTCCCACAATCGAGAGTCGCCATCTCCGGATAAAGTGATAATGGTCCTAAGCGTTCATCACGACTCATTCCCACAGCACCACCGGTTGACACTTGTAAAATCACACTCGGACATTCATGATGAATAGCGGAAAGAATTTCCGCGAAACGGTTCGGATCTTGTACTGGGGTTCCATCATCTTTTCTAGCGTGGATATGTAACACACTCGCTCCCGCCATGACGGCTTCGCGAGCGGAAGCTACCATTTCCGCAACTGTGTACGGTACCGCAGGATTGCCGGCTTTGGTCACTTCCGCACCCGTCAAAGCACAGGTTATTATCAATTTTTCAATCATTTGCGTTGTAAATTTTTAGGTACAACGCACGTTCCCGTCGCCGTCGCAACTAAAACCTTCTTCTCCAAAACTTTTGCGGCCGAAGGAGCGACTTCCGTCTCAGCAGCGATTACTTTATAACATTCAAAAACCATTTTTCGAGAAGTATTTCCCGAACTGATGATTTCTCCATATACCTCGAGATAGTCTCCAGCGAAGACGGGAGCTAAAAAATCGATTTGTTCATAAGCTCTAAACAATCCTTCGTCGCCATCATTTTGAATCAATAACTCGGTAGCGACGTCGCCAAATAGTGCCATTATTTTTGCCCCATCAACGAGATTTCCCCCATAATGAGCATCAGCGGATGACATTCTTAGTCTTAACATTGCTTTCATAATTCGACTCCTTTCATCGCTTCAACGCGATCAATAATTAAAGTAGCCTCAGTAGCCTTAATAACATCTTCAATTGTGTAATCTGGATGAACTTCTACGAGATGTAATCCCGCTTTATTTACTTCAATAACCGCCATTTCAGTCACGATTAAACTGACTTTTCGATAACCCGTCAGCGGCAAACGACATTTATGAAGAATTTTGGGAAGGCCTTTATTGGTATGGGACATGGCAATGATAACTTTTTTTGATCCCGTCACCAAATCCATAGCTCCACCCATTCCCGGAACCCGTTTCCCTGGAACAATCCAACTAGCAAGGCTACCCTCTTCATCAACTTCGAGAGCTCCTAATACGGTAACGTCGACGTGTCCCCCCCGAATTAAGCCAAAGGACACTGCTGAATCAATAAACGAACCGCCAGGATGAATAGTTGAGCTGAATCCACCCGCATTAACCAAATCGGAAACGGTTTCCGAAACCGGCCCGACACCGATAATACCATTTTCGCACTGTAATGTAATTCGTTTTTCTGGATCGATATAATCAGCGACAAGCGTCGGAATTCCGATGCCCAAATTGACAAGATCACCATTTTTCAACTCTAAAGCGATACGTTTAGCAATGGTAAATTTATCTTCCATCGGTATCCACCTCCAAAATATAATCAATCAACGGAAAAGGGGTAATGACTTGTTCTGGGTCAATTGTATCCACGATTTCTCGTGGATCGGCGACAACGATATTTGCAGCCGTGGCCATAATTGGATTAAAATTCCGCATTGATTTAATATATCGTAGATTGCCATAATGATCGGCGATTGCGCCACCAATCAAAGCTAAGTCAGCATGTAGCGGCTCTTCCAATAAGTAACGGTTGCCTTTTATTTCGATGATTTGTTTACCAGTTTCAACCATCGTATTAAGTCCTGTGGGGGTTAAAACCCCTCCCAATCCCGCACCCGAGGCCCGTATTTGTTCAACTAAGGTTCCTTGAGGAACAAGGGTTACTTTCATTTTGCCTTCTTGCATTAATGTCCCGACCATCGGATTAGTACCGATATGAGAAGCAATTAGATGCTTAACTCGACCGGCGACAATCAGTTTTCCCGAACCCGACGTTTCAAAACCACCATCATTACAGATAACGGTTAAATCTTGGGTATCAGTATCCAAAATAAGATCGATTAAGCGTTCAGGGGCACCATTGCTTAAGAACCCGCCGATCATAATGGTCATGCCATTATGTAACATTTGTTTAAACTCCGTTTTGTTAATAAATGCTTTCATGAAACCTCCTTATTTGGGCGGAATGATTACCGCTTCGCCAATCAATACGACTTCTTGACGCTGGTTGGTAGCTACACAATCAAAAACAACACGACCACGATCGGGAATCAATTCTTTTACCGTAACCGTTGCGGTGATCTCATCGTTCAAATAAACCGGTTTTGTAAATTTGAGACTTTGATTAACATAAATGCTTCCAAGTCCAGGGAATTCAGTGCCAAAAATAGCTGAAAACAGGGATCCAACGAGCATACCATGAACGATTCGTGTCTTAAACATCGTCGTTGCAGCGTATGCTTCATCAAGGTGAGCAGGGTTAACATCTCCAGTGACTTTTGCGAAACCTATGACATCACTTTCAGTAAATTGCTTAGTCATTCGATACAAATCGCCAACATGTATTGCCACAAAAGGAACTTTATTCATGGTTTCTCCTCTCATAAAAAAACCGTTATATTTTGTCAATATAACAGCTCTCCATATTACATGGCAGTGGACCGGCACTCACCGGGACACCAAGTAGCACAATGTGAACGGTTGTGCCCTTTCGGCAACGGACCTCTTCTTGTTATTGCCTCTAAGGTTCAGCTTATTGACATCAATAACAATACCGGTTCATTGCGCCTCTGTGTTCATAAAATTGTGATAAAATCTATTTTTAATTATATCTGAAAATGAAAGCGTTGTCAACACCCTTCGGGTGCTGAATAACATCAATTATTGGAATCTTAGATGCAGTAGACATCAGTACCCAATTGCGAACCCATAATTTCATCTGAAAATAAAAAAACCACCCTTTGCAGAATGATTTTTTTCGTATTCATGTCAATTTGTAAATTCTTCACGCCTCACTGACACGGTTGACATATCCTGAAGTCATGGAGATGTTTAGATTTCCGTTTTTAACTCGTAAATCATCAATAAACTTCTTTTGATTAGTATCTTTTTTAATATTAATAAGATATGTCAACTCGAATGTCGTCCCAAAATCAGTGGTTTTAACTTTTGCTAATTGGTAGTTATTCAAGTATTTGGCAAACACGACATCAAAAGCGTGAGTATAGTTCAGACTTTCCGGAATGACTATTTTTAACCTGGCAACGTTTTCTTTTTCCACATCAAATTTTACCAAATGAATTATATACAGAATTGCGGCGATAAATATCGAAATAATAATACCAAAACCAATGTATCCAAGCCCTGCCGATAAACCCAATGCTACGGTTGCGAAAACATACATAATGTCCCGAGTATCTGCGATATTGGTTCTAAACCTTACCAAGGCAAAGACCCCCGCTAAAGAGAAAGCACGGGCAAGATTATCCGATACCATAATGATAACTACCGATATAATAATTGGCATCACTAAAATTGTTATACAAAACGAACGATCATACCCGAGTCTTAAATGAGTAAGAATATATACCCCACAAAATAAGGCTCCAAATGCAGTTGCCGTCGCCAAGACGATAGCGATATTGGCAAATGTAATTTCATCCATTGTTAAAGCATAAATTGCTGAAAACATATTATTGCACCCCTCTATAGTTTAATTTGTAGGCCGATCCAACCTTGGAAAAACTTTGAGAATATAATTCAAATTCTGATAGTTTCGCTGCTAACCAAAGGGGATAATTATGATCTGTTTTAATCTCCATTAACCATTGTTTTGGATCCAAAAGCATAATTCCCGAATTATCGCTTAAATGAAAATTATTATTTCTTTCGATTATGTTACTATCGAAAGTAATGCGGATACTCGGATCACTTTTTATTGTCATGGCCATCCGTTCATAACTGATGAAATGCATCGGAAAAACATGATTATTTAATAAGAAATAGTTAATTTCCGCAAGCACTTGCTGGCTTTCATAATCACTAAAACAAGGTTGAATTCCATCATTAATCAATTGCATTGCTTCTTGGTATGGAAGTGAGATTCGCCGTTTGTTAATTCTTCCAAATGCTTTCTTTTTGATTTCGATAAAAACGATATCTTCGGGAGAAACAGGGAATTTGTAACATCGCAACCGTAATTTTTCTTTAAACTGTTTACATGAAATCGATTGACGAATCACATTGTTATCAATAGTATCATAATAAATACTGTAGATTCGGTAACCTTTGTCTTCCGAACAAAATGGATCGAAATCGCATAATTTTTTACAGAAATTTACCATCTGTATCTTCTGTGCCTCTGCTAAAAGATACTTTTCTTCATAGCGGTTAAATGTCTTAATATCCATGATTTTCCCTCTTATCTTCTCATGCCACCAGAACCAATGGTCGTCGCAATTGCTTGAATTGTAAAAGTACTATATAAAGCCCCTATTGTATAGGTTGCATTAGTATAATATCCGCAATCTTGTGTATCATATGCAGTGACATTGCCACCGGTATAAATAGAATAAGTTTGTCCGCTTTTTAAATTCGGAGAGCATACTAATAAACATTGATAGGACTTTTCTGGTTTAAAGGTGATTACTTCCCCGCCTGAAGCATCAGAAATACGAATTAAACTCGTTAAAGTAGATGAAAAATAGATTAATACTCCATACTGCGTCGATGAAGAACTGATGTTTTGTGCCATTCCCGAAGAACCAGCAGCGACGAATTGACCGCCAGTCATCGTAAAAGTACTATCATAATCCAACGGTCCATTTCCACTATCTGTTGGTCCTGATACGATGACGGTACCGCCACTCATTGATATTGAGCCATTCGCATCAACACCATCGCCTTTTGAGTTAACATAAATATATCCGCCTGTAAAAGTAATTGTCGCGTTCCCAGTCGCTGATCCTGGCCATCCCCCGAAAGTACTCGATCCATCGTTGCCACCGGCTGCGTTTAACCCATCATCGGAAGCAACAACATGAATAGTACCGCCATTGATTATGATATTAATTGATTCAATACCTTCATACGATTTAGTAATATTGATTATTCCCCCATTGATTGTAAGGGAAGTGTCCGCATGAATTCCATCATC
>Ga0172380_10002412_pt1 | contig 28779 bp, 31 predicted proteins | sample Leawe162metaG_FD_119747 | JGI IMG/M metagenome (GOLD analysis project Ga0172380, IMG submission 119747) | Leachate microbial communities from a municipal landfill in Southern Ontario, Canada - Leachate well 162 metaG | ecosystem: Engineered > Solid waste > Landfill > Unclassified | place... | reverse complement strand
TTTCATTGCGCTCACCCCAAGGGGGTGGTTTGGCCGAAAAATTATCAGACGCCCCCGGAAGTAAAGCAGTGGTCGCCGGTAAGCAAGCATCGGACCACGGCGAGGCGAATCGCGTGTGCGATGGTTTCGACAACTCCTTGAATGTGGAATCATGCTGATGAACCGGACATCAACAACCTGGCGACTGCTCACTTTCACCGGTGCGATGCTGCTGACCGTCGGCTGCTCGCAAACCCGACAGGCCATGAACAACGTCGGGCGGGAAATCGGCGTCATTGAGCCGATCCGCGTCAACGACCCCGCCGTCACCACCACGCCGGCGGTGAACCGCGGCTCGGAAGCCGCGGCTGATAAAAACCAAGTCGTTCAATCCCCACGCCATGATGCCGTCTATCAGTCCGTCGCCGCGTTCATCAATCCCGACTCCGCCTCTGTGCAACCCACCTTCATCGGCTCCCCCACCGCCGGCGACGGCGACCGGCCCGCGCGGTTCGTCAGTAATATGAATCTTTACGGCGAACTGCCCGGTTCCCCCTCCGAATTGCCCAATGATTCGTTCGGCAACACGCGACAGATCACGTTCACGCCTGAAGGGGCGGACTTCGATGTCACCGTCAGCCCGGACGGCCAGACGCTCTATTTCGCCTCCACGCAACACCGCCCCACCGCGGATATCTACACCAAATCCGTCACGGGAAACACCGTCACGCAACTGACCAGCGACCCCGGCAACGACACCATGCCCGCGGTCAGCCCCGACGGCAAACGGCTGGCGTTCTGCTCCGACCGCAACGGCAACTGGGACATTTACGTCATGCCATTCAATCCGTCCGGGGGCGGGGGCGGGGGCGAGAGTCAGCCCGTGCAACTGACCAGCAGCCCGACGCAGGAATTGCATCCATCGTGGAGTCCCGACGGCAAGCAACTGGTCTTCTGTTCGCTGGGCGAACAGTCCGGCCAGTGGGAAATCGTGACGATTGACGTGGACAACCCGGCCCAACGCCGGTTCCTCGGCTACGGCCTGTTTCCGTCGTTCAGCCCGGACGGCGGAAAGATCGCGTTCCAGCGGGCGCGTTATCGCGGCACACGCTGGTTCAGCATCTGGACGCTGGACTACAACAAGGGCGAGGCGACGAGACCGACCGAGATCGCCGCGTCGGCCAATGCCGCGTGCATCAATCCGACGTGGAGTCCCGACGGACGCGAACTGGCGTTTGTCACCGTGATGAACCCGACGGGCCAGGCGGCAACTTCCACTTCCGGGGGCGGTTCCGGGGGCGGTTCCGGGGGCGGGGGCGGTTCCGGGGGCCGACCGGTGAGCGGGGAATTGTGGGTCATCAACGTCGATGGCACGGGTCGGCGGCAGTTGACGACGGACAAGTTTGTGAATCTTCAACCGGCGTGGAGCCGGGACGGGTTTGTTTACTTCGTGTCCAACCGTTCGGGCAACGACAACCTGTGGGCGGTGCGGTCGGCGACGACCCCGCGCGTGCAGTTGGCCGATCAGGGCAAGACGCAGGACAACCCGGCCACGGCGACAGTGCCGACGGAATGAACGCGAGATGCGCCGTGCGGATTGCGGGATGCGGGTTCGCCCTCTTCCGCACACCGCATCAACGCATCCCGCATAGCGCATTAACCCGGTGAGCGGAGCATCACCCATGAATTGGCAGGACGCCATGACAAGTAAAAAGGTTCGGTTGAGCGGCATCGCGTGGCTGTGGCCGGCGGTGACGGTGGTGGTGTTCGCGCTGAGCGGGTGTGAATGGTTGACCAAGGAGCGCATCCAGCAGCCCGGCACGCTGACCAGCCCGTACCCCGGCCCGAAGTTGTGGGCGGTGGTGCCGCTGCGGAACGAGACCGGCACGTCGATCGCCGACGGCGCGGTGATGGCTGACAAGATCGGTCAGCAGATCGCGCAGGTGCGGGGCATGATCGTCCTGCCGACCAATCGCGTCATGGATGCGATGGCCGCCCTGAAACTGCGAGAAGTACGCAGCGTGACCGACGCGATGGCGCTGATTCAGACGCTGGATTGCGATGGATTGATCGTCGGGTCGATGACCGGCTGGGACCCTTACGAGCCGCCGAAGATCGGCGTGACGTTGCAACTTTACAGCCGGCGCAATCCGTCATCGGATGCCGGAAGTTTGGATTCGCGAGAGATGACTTACGCCGGCACCGATTCGCGGTTGCCGCAAGGCACGACGCGGTACAGTCAGCCGGTGGCGCAGGCGGCGGGTTACTTTGACGCGGCGAATCACGAGGTGATCGCGGCGTTGCAGCGATACTCGGTCGGTCGCGTGCCGCTGGAAAGCCCCGCCGGTTGGCGCAGTTACCTCATCAACATGGACCTTTACGCGGAATTCGTCAGTTTTGAACTGACAAAAAACCTGTTGCTGGCGGAGACGGCCCGCATCGCTCCGCCCCCCGGCGGGTCCGATTCATCGGCCCCGGCGAGACAGAACAACCCCTAGTCACCTGATCGACAAGCGTGAATCGCCCGATCAGGGAGGATTCACGAATGTCCGACGCCCCCACCCCCGGAAATTCAACCGCTTCGACCCAGCCCCGCCAACTGGTCCTGACCAAAAAGGATCAGCGATGGGTTTTTCGTTACATGCCCGGCGAGGAACAGGTCGTCCTTCACTGGCTGGCGTCCACGGCCCGTGATCCCAAAAGCACCTTCGACTGGTTCGACGCCGCCGTCCTCTGCCACCAGATGGGCGGCAACATGAGCGCCTCGCTGAAAAAACTCCAAGCCACTCCCGATTAACCCCGTGTGTCCCTCGAAACCCGAAACCCGAAACTCGAAACTAAATTACGGAGCATCACCATGAGCGACATCGTCGTCATCCAACAGTTCCTGGATTACCTCCGCCTCGAACGCCACTTCAGCCCGTACACCGCCCGCTGCTACGGCGCGGACCTGCGGCAATACGCCGAGTTCCTCGGCGATCAGATGCCCTCGGCGACCCCCGCCGCCGATGCCCCATCCGCACCCGATACACAACAGCTTCCGGGGGCCGATACCCAGCTTCCGGGGGCGGGGATCGGTCGAAAGATCGTCGAGGCCGACGCCTTGTCGATCCGCCAGTTCCTCACCCACCTCGATCAGTTCCAGTATTCCCCCGCGACCATGGCGAGAAAAATCGCCACGTTGCGCAGCTTCTACAAATACCTCGCGCGGCAGGGCATGGTCGAAACCAACCCCATGCTGCTCATCCGCTCGCCCAAACAGGCCAAACGCCTGCCCAAGGCGATCACCGTCGAGGAAATCGAAAAACTGCTCGGTACGCCCGACGATTCCGACACCCTCGGCGCACGTGACCGCGCCATTCTCGAAACCCTCTATTCCACCGGCGTGCGCGTCAGCGAACTGGTCGATCTCAACCGCAACGACCTCGATGAGATCGGCGAAGCCCTCACCATCCGCGGCAAAGGCAAAAAAGAACGCATCGTCCCGCTCGGCTCGCACGCCCTGCGCGCCATCGCGCACTATGTGCAGATGCTCGAAAACGACCGCCGATTCGCCGCCGTCGTCGAAGCCGCCCGCACCGGCCAGTCCGTTCCGCTGTTCATCAACAAGGCGGGCGGACGCTTGTCCAGCCGCTCGGTTCGCCGCAAACTCGACAAGTATTTGCAGATCGCCGGCATGGACATCCACATCAGCCCCCACACCCTGCGTCACAGTTTCGCCACGCACCTGCTGGACAACGGCGCGGACCTGCGCAGCGTGCAGGAACTGCTCGGCCACCAGTCGCTGTCCACCACGCAAATCTACACGCATCTGACCACCCAGCGCATGCGCCAGGCCTACGACCAGGCCCACCCCCGCGCGGTGTAATTCCGTTGAACATCCCCCCAAGCCCACGGACTCCTGTCCGTGGGCTTTCCAATGAACCACCGCTATAATCATCCATCGCACCCCCCGGAATCCCGGAGTACCCGCATGACCTACAAGGGACACATCAAGAACGGCGTCGCGGTACTCGACGATGATGTCAAGTTGCCCGAAGGCAGCGAGGTCTTGATTCAACCCATCCAATCTTCGCTAAGCGAAACCTTGCGCACTTTGGCCGGCAAGGGCAAAAACTTGCCCTCTGACGGTTCGGTCCAACACGATCATTACATTTATGGAACACCCAAGCGATGAACCGGGTCTTCGCTGATACATCTTATTTCATCGCGGTACTCGCCCCGGATGACGCCAACCACGTCGAGGCGAAAAAATGGTCCGATCATTTACCTGTGGTGGTGACCACCGCATGGGTGATGACCGAATTGGCCGCGTATCTCGCCGCGCCATATAACCGCGCCTTGTTCCATGCGATCATCGCTTCGCTGCGAAACTCTCCCAGCGTCCAATTCATTCCCGCTTCGCAGGAATTGTTTGATCGCGGAATCGGACTCTATGCCGCCCGTTCGGACAAGGCGTGGAGTCTGACGGATTGCATCTCCTTCATCGTCATGCAGCGCGAGGGCCTGGCCGACGCGCTGACCGCCGATCGTCATTTTTCGCAGGCCGGTTTCGACGCGCTGCTGGTTTCGTGAGGTGGAACATGCGTAAACGATCGCCCGGACAACTTGGCCGAACGTTGCTGATCGCCGGGTGTCTGCTGGCAGCCGGTCGCGCCACGTCCGGCCCGCCCCCGGAACAAGCATCGCCACCGATGGCCCCGCCCCCACCCCCGGTCCAGTCGTCCGCCCCGCAATTGCCGCCGCCGCTTGAACCAGCGCCGCCGCGGGTGTCCGCCGACGTCGAAGCGTTGCGATTGGGCGACGAGGCGCGTGACCGCAAGGATTACGACGCGGCGGTATCGCATTACCGTCAGGCGGCGGACGCGGGAAACATCGCGGCGATCAAACGCCTCGGTCGAATGTACGCCGACGGCGCGGGCGTGACGCAGGATTATGTCGCAGCGGTCAAGTGGTTCACGATCGCGGCGGACAAGGGCGACGTCGGCTCAATGAACTACCTCGGATGGACATATGAGCAGGGCCACGGCGTGGCGAAGGACATTCCGCTGGCGGTATGGTGGTATCGCAAGGCGGCGGACGGGGGACAGGACACGGCCATGTGCAATCTCGGCCTGTTGTACCTGAACGGCGGAGCCATCGAACGCAATCTGGAACTGGCGAAATGGTGGTTCGAGAAGGCCGCGGCCGCGGACAACCGCAACGGGATGTATCACCTGGGCCAGATGTATCTGCACGGCTTCGGCGTGACGAAAAATTACGACCAGGCGATGCGGCACTACCTCCAGGCGGCGGACAAGGGCCACGCCGAGGCGATGTGTCAGATCGGCTACATGCACGCGGAGGGATTCGGCGTTCCAAAGAACCTGGCCCAGGCGGTGCAATGGTATCGCAAGGGAGCCGAGGGCGGCGATTCGCTGGCCATGTACCACCTGGCCGACGCCTATCTCTACGGAGAGGGCGTGAAAAAGGATTACGCCCAGGCGATGCAGTGGGATTTGAAAGCCGCCGAACGGGGCGAAGTGTACGCCATGTACGACATCGCGCGCATGTACCAATGGGGCGGCGGCGTGCCGGTGAACTACCCCGAAGCATTGAAGTGGTATCACAAGGCCGCCGAGAAGGGCCACGCCGATTCAATCCTCAACATCGGCTACTTTCACAACCGCGGCATGGGCGTGCCGGTCGATCATGCCGAGGCGATGAAGTGGTACCTGCGGGCCGCCGAACGGGGCAGCGGCATGGCCATATGCAACATCGCGTTCATGTACCAAAACGGCGAGGGCGTGGAGAAAAGCGACGAACTGGCATTGCAGTGGTTTCGCCGCTCCGCGGAGAAGGGCTTTGGCAACGCCCAGTACGAATTGGGCCGTCGCTATCATGGCGGCGAAGGTGTGGAGCAGGATTTCTCGCTGGCCATGCAGTGGTATCTCAAGGCATCCGATCAGGGCCACGCCAAGGCCAGGACGAACATCGGCGTGATGTACCTGGACGGCTCCGGCGTACCCGCCGACGCCAACGAAGCCGCCCGCTGGTTCCGACTCGCCGCCAAAGCCCGCGAAACGCAGGCCATGTGCAACCTCGGCATGGTGTATCGCAAGGGACTGGGCGTCCCCGCCGACCGCGAACAGGCCATCGCCTGGTACCGCAAGGCCGCCGACGCCGGCGACAAAAATGCCGCGAAAATACTGAAGGAACTGGAAGCCGAGTAACCCCGCCCCCGGACCCCGCCCGATTCACGCCGTGGGCTTCTTGCTGCCAGACCAGCGAATCGGACGACGTGACGAGGATTGCACTACCGTGCCTTCGATGCGCGTTCCTTGTCGAGTTGCGATTTGCTTACCACGCGGCCCGGCCATTGCTTAAGCAGTCGTTTCTGATGCGCCCGCCATGCGATTGAATCTTTCGCCCACTTGACCGCGAGTTTTTCCCGCGCCGATCGCACTTCTTCGACAATAGGGTCTCGCCACATGATTTTATCCTTCCTGTTCATCCATCAGTTCCAGAGGCGTGACGATAATGGGCAACCAAAGATTTTCCCGACGAACGAAATCGGCCAGCCGCCGCATGGCCGCGCCGTTCGCAAGGTGTGTGCAATTCCACGTCAGCAAGTAATCCACCTCGTAAAACATCGCGTATGCGATATGATACGCGTCAATTCTCGCCTTGTCTGGAATATCCAGCACCTTGCGAAGCAGCCAATGCCAGTCCCTCCGCTTCTTGTTCAACGCCAAGCACGTCCAAATCTTCCAACAATTTCAATCGCCTACCGGCGGCCTGCTCGTCTCCGGCGGACGCCTCCTCAATCACGAAAGCCGAAACAAATAAGCGATACCTGGCCCGCCTGGTTTCCCACCACTGGCGCGTCACTTCCTGATTGCCACGCACAATGACATCGCGACTGGGTTTGCCCGTCACATAGCTGACAATCGTTGTCTCAACATAAACAGTCGGGTTCTCATTCGCTGCATCCGGCATATGTCGCATTGTACCGCCGCGACTTCAAAGACGCGATTCAACGCCGCTCGCCAAATCATTGGCCGACGTTGCGATGCTTCTTGCTTTTTTTCACCACCTTCGTGCCCGGCATCCCAGGAACTTGTTTACGTTCCCCCTTGCTCCCGGCGGCGTCGAGTTTGATTTTCCCCGTTTGCGGGGCGGCCTTCAGTTGCCGCAACTGGTCGCGCAGCTTCGCCGCCTTCTCGAACTCCAACTTCTCCGCCGCCTCCAGCATCTGCTGTTCGACCATCGCTACCACTTCCGTCACTTCGTATTCCTTCTCATCGGCGTGGATCGCATCGCGGGCTGTCTTCGACGCTCGCAGTTCCAGCTCCATGCCGTGACGAATCGCCTTGCGGATCGTCTGCGGCGTGACGCCATGCTCAGCGTTATACGCCAACTGCTTCACACGTCGCCGCTCGGTCTCCTCCATCGCCGCCGCCATCGCCGGCGTCACCTTGTCCGCATACAAAATCACCAGCGCGTTCACATTCCGCGCCGCGCGCCCCATCTGCTGAATCATGCTCGTCTGACTGCGCAGGAACCCCGCCTTGTCCGCGTCCAGAATCGCCACCAGCGACACCTCCGGTAAATCCAACCCCTCGCGCAACAGGTTCACACCGACCAGCACATCAAACTCGCCGCTGCGCAAATCCCGCAAAATCTCGACGCGATCAATCGTCTCGATCTCGCTGTGCAGGTAGCGGGTGCGCAATCCCTGCTCGGCGAAGTACGCGCTCAAATCCTCCGACAACCGCTTGGTCAAAGCCGTGACCAGTGTGCGTTCGCCCGCCGCCGCGCGTTCGGCCGCCAGTTTGTAAAGGTCCGCCACCTGCCCCGTCGCCGGACGGATTTCGATGACCGGATCGACCAATCCCGTCGGACGAATGATCTGCTCGATCACTTCGCCGCCGGTCTTTTCCAATTCGTAGGGACCGGGGGTCGCGCTGACGAATGTGACCTGCGGCCAGAGTTGTTCGATCTCCTCGAACTTCAGCGGACGGTTGTCCATCGCGCTGGGCAGGCGGAAGCCGTGATCGACCAATATCTGTTTGCGGTGTTTGTCGCCGTTATACATCGCGCGCAACTGCGGCAGCGTGACGTGCGATTCGTCGATGACCAACAGGTAGTCATTCGGAAAATAATCGAGCAACGTCCAGGGCCTGCTTCCGGGGGCGCGGCCGTCGAGGTGGCGGGAGTAATTTTCGATGCCGGAACAGTAGCCCACTTCCTGCATCATTTCGAGGTCGTACTTCGTCCGCGCCAGCAGGCGTTGCGCTTCGAGCAGTTTGCCTTCGTGGCGCAACTGCATGACGCGCTGGTCCAGTTCATCGGCGATCGTGCCGACGGCGCGTTCGAGCTGGTCTTCGGGCATGACGTAATGCACGGCGGGGTACACGGCGATCTTGTCTTCGGTGGCCAGCACTTCGCCGGTGATCGGGTTGATGTATTGAATCTGATCGACCTGGTCGCCGAACAATTCGATGCGATAGGCGAACTCTTCGTAAGCGGGGTGGAGTTCGATGACATCGCCGCGCACGCGGAACGCGCCGCGTTTGAAATCGAAGTCGTTGCGCTGATATTGGAGATCGGTCAGGGCGCGGAGGAAATCCTGTCGATCGAGGGTCTGGCCTCGGTGGACGGGAATGACTTTTTCTTTGTATTGTTCGGGAGAACCCAGGCCGAAGATGCAGGAGACGGAGGCGACGATGATGACATCGCGCCGGCTCATCAGCGAGGTGGTGGCCGCCAGTCGCAGCCGGTCGAGGTCATCGTTGCGCGAAGCGTCTTTCTCGATGTAGATGTCGCGCTGCGGGATGTACGCCTCCGGCTGGTAGTAGTCGTAGTAGCTGACGAAATAGTTGACCGCGTTGTGCGGGAACAGCTCCTTGAACTCTTCGTAAAGCTGCGCGGCCAGCGTCTTGTTGTGACTGATGACCAACGTGGGGCGGTGGAGGTTGGCGATGACGTTCGCCATCGTGAACGTTTTGCCCGAACCGGTCACGCCGAGCAGGGCTTGGTATTTCGTGCCGCTGGTGATGTTCCGCATCAGCGTCTGGATCGCCTGCGGCTGATCCCCGGCGGGCGTCATGTCGCTGACAAGCTCAAAGTGGTCTGGCAGGTGGGGCATAATCCGGTCATTGTATCGGGGCCTGACGGCCACCGCTAAACGGGCCGCGCGTTGCCCAAAAATCGCGCAATGGGTCTGTTTTTGACTTGCGTTGCACACTTCGTAGGCACAATGAATAACCGGCGGGATGCGTTTCCCGTCGAGCCGTGTGCGTTGGTTCAACCCAGACGGGGGTTGTTCAGCAATCCCCGCACCAATCTTCCGCACGCCGCTTCTTTTCCCGGCAACTGGCATCATTTTTGTGGTGATTTTCGGACCCGCATCCGCTCGCGGTATGCGGTATGATGTGCCCTTACTCACGCACTCTTACTCACACACTTTTCACTTCACACTTCAGGAGTTTCTGGACATGAGCAATGCTCGTATGGAGGCGATCAACGCGGTGACGAATTACAAGCCGATCACCGAGCCGTTGAACTTCGCACAGACCCCCGCCCATCAACTGTTCGGCTCGAACGTCTTCAGCTTGTCCGTCATGGCTGAGCGGTTGCCGAAGAACATCTTCAAGTCGATCAAGAAGACCATCGAGAACGGCGAGAAGCTCGACGCCACCGTCGCCGACGTCGTCGCCGCCACCATGCGCGACTGGGCCATTGAAAAGGGTGCGACGCATTATGCCCACGTCTTCTATCCCCTGACCGGCATCACCGCCGAGAAGCATGACAGCTTTCTCACACCCGACAGCCAGGGCGGAGCCGTCAACGAATTCTCCGGCAAGCAACTGATCCAGGGCGAACCCGACGCCTCATCGTTCCCCTCCGGCGGACTCCGCGCCACCTTCGAGGCACGCGGCTACACCGCATGGGACGTCACCAGCCCCGCCTACATCCTTGAAAATCCCAACGGCACCACCCTCTGCATCCCCACCGCTTTCATCAGTTGGACCGGCGAGGCGCTCGACAAGAAAACCCCCGTCCTCCGCTCCATGAAAGTGCTCGCCGATCAGGCCAAGCGCGTCCTCAAACTGTTCGGCAACGACAACCCCGGTTACATCTATTCCACCGCGGGCCCGGAACAGGAATACTTCCTCATTGATCGCCACTTCTACTTCGCCCGCCCCGACCTGACCATCTGCGGTCGGACCCTCTTCGGCGCCAAGCCCCCCAAGGGGCAGGAGTTTGAAGACCAGTATTTCGGCGCGATTCCCGAGCGCGTTCTCGCCTGCATGTTGGAAGCCGAACACGAACTGTTCAAGCTCGGCGTGCCGGTCAAAACCCGCCACAACGAAGTCGCGCCCAGCCAGTACGAAATCGCCCCGATGTACGAAAACGCCAACGTCGCCGCCGATCATCAGCAACTGTTGATGACCACCATCAAGCGCGTCGCCGAGAAATACGGCCTGGCGTGCCTGCTCCATGAGAAACCTTTCGCGGGCATCAACGGTTCGGGCAAGCACCTGAACTGGTCACTGGGCGGTCCCGGCGTCGGCAACCTGCTCGAACCCGGCGAGACGCCGCATGAAAACATGCAGTTCCTCGTCTTCTGCGCCGCGGTCATCCGCGCCGTTCACAAATACAGCAAACTCCTCCGCGCCACCATCAGCCACTCCGGCAACGATCACCGTCTCGGCGCCAACGAAGCTCCGCCGGCCATCGTCTCCATCTTCCTCGGCGATCTGCTGACCAGCATCTTCGACGGCATTGAAAAGGGCAAAGTGAAAGGCCCCAGGAAAGGCGAGGCCATCACGGTCGGCGTCGATACCCTGCCCCCGCTGCCCAAGGACGCCGGCGACCGCAACCGCACCTCGCCCTTCGCCTTCACCGGCAACAAGTTCGAGTTCCGCGCCGTCGGCTCTTCGCAGTCCATCGCCGGCCCCTTGGTCGCACTCAACACCATCGTCGCCGAATCGCTCGATTACGTCGCCACCGAACTGGAAAAAGCCACCAAGGGCGACCCCCGGAAGTTGAATGCCGCCGCGCAATCGCTCATTCAGAGCATCTGGAAGGAACACAAGGCCGTCGTGTTCAACGGCGATGGTTATTCCGAAGCGTGGCACAAGGAAGCCGAGAAGCGAGGCCTGCCCAATCTGCGAAACACCGTGGACGCGCTGCCCGCCCTCACCGAGCAGGACGTCACCGCCCTGTTCACCCGGTACGACGTGCTCAGCAAACGCGAGTTGCGCAGCCGCTTTGAAATCTACGTCGAACGCTACTGCAAGGACATCAACACCGAAGCCCTGCTCTGCATCGACGTGGCGAAGAAGATGATCCTCCCCGCCGGCTATCGCTATCAGTCGGAACTGGCCTCCACCGCCGCGTCGATGAAGGCCGCCGGGGTGATGCAGCCCGATGTCAGTTGCCTGGGCAAACTCACCGCGCTGGTCGCCGATCTCGAAGCCGCCATCGCAACGCTCGACAAGGCGATCAATCACAAGGCCTCCGGCGACACTCTCGCACACGCCAGGCACTACCGCGATGCCGTCGTCCCCGCGATGCTCGCCATCCGCAACATCGCCGACGAAATGGAAACCATCATCGCCGACGACCTCTGGCCTCTGCCGACCTACCGCGAAATGCTTTTCATCCGCTAACCCCCCGCCCCCGGAAGTTTCAAGCCGCTCGCGGCTTAGCGATCCCTCTATTCCCCACACGCCCGCGCCTCCGCGCGGGCGTTTTTTTTCACCCCTTTTTCGTCCCCCAAAGTTATATCCTCCCAACCCCTTGCCTCCGCACCGTCTGAATCGTACATCATCCTTGGCCCGCGACGAAACCTCATCGCCGCCGGACCTTCACCACAGGGAGACACACCCGACGCACACCGGCGCGACGTTCGCGCCAGGCCGCTCTTCGTCCCGCACATCGAAGGATGATCCAGATGATTCGCACTTCCCTCCGCATCTTCGCCGCCTCGCTCCTGCTCTGTCTCGCCGCCAACGTGAATGCCGGCACGCTCCACAACAACTGGACCTACGCCCTCGATTCCACCAGCGACGGCTCCGGCGGCTCCAGTTACGAATTGCTCGGCATCGCCTACAAGCAGGTCGGCTCGCAGCTCTTCTTCGCCTTCAGTTCCAACATGCCCGTCACCGGCAACTCCGAATCCAACGCCAGGAACGGCTACATCAGCCCCGGCGATCTGTTCCTCAATTTCTCCACCCACAACCTCGACTCCGCCGCCGATTTCAGCGACCCCGCCGTCTTCGCCGTTCGCTTCAGCGCGTACAACGATTCCCTCGGCAATAAAAAATCCCACGGCCATTTCACCAACACCACCCTCGGCCTCTATTCCGACATCACCCCCGTCTCCATGTCCTCCAGCAACGAGGGCTACTCCACGCTCCAGGCCTACATCAACGCCGGTCACGGCGAAAACCAGAAATCCATGGGCGATCTCCAGTCCACCGTCAACGATGTCGTCCCCTACCTCGGCAACGGCGCCATGCTCACCAACATCTCCGCCGGAACACGCGACGCCGGCATCACACTCCTCAATGACTCCCAACTCGTCACCGACGGCATCGACTTCACGCACTTCGGCTCCCAATACGCCGGTTCCGAAATCTACGGCTTCGTCCTTGACGCCTCCACCCTCCCGGCAGGCAACTTCACCGCGCACTATCTCGAAGAATGCTCCAACGACGGCATCGCCATCCTCGGCAACATCCCCGGCGGCTCCGATGTCCCCGAACCCGCCACGGTCGCCCTCTTCACCCTCGGCGGCCTGCTCATCTACAAAAAACGCCGACCCGCGTAACCCCACAACAACAAGCCCGGCCATGCCGTCTTCGGCTTGGCCGGGATTCCTCTCCCCAAAAACCGCGTGAATCTTCACGCGGTTTTTTCGTTTTGAAACGGCCTTCAATCCGCATCCGCTCAATTCCAGCCCAGCGCGTAGAACAGCGCGGTGAATAGCAGGTCGGCGGCGATGATGGAAACGATCGAATGCACCACCGTGGACGTGGTGGCCCGTCCCACCCCCGCCGCGCCGCCCTCGACACGCAATCCGTTGTAGCACGCGATCAATCCGATCAGATACCCGAACACCCCCGCCTTGATGATGCCCGTGATGAAGTCCGACAACTTCGACTGGTCCAGCGTGTTGGAATAATAGACCCCCCACGGAATATCCAGCAGCGACATGCCCATGATCGCCCCCGCCCCAATCGCGAGCACATCCGCGAACACGCACAGCGTCATCAGCCCCAGCACCGTGGCGATCACCCGCGGCAGCACCAGAAACCGCACCGGGTTCAACGCCATCGTTTCCATCGCTTCGATCTCTTCGCCGACCACCATCGTGCCCAGTTCCGCCGCGATCGACGCACCGGCGAAACCCGTCAGCACGATCGCCGAGATCAGCGGACCCAGCTCGCGCAGCACCGCCACCGCGTTCACATTCGCCACCTTGTCGGTCTGTCCGAATGTCTGGAGCGGCGGGGCCATTTGCAGCACCAATATGAACCCGATGCACGCGCTGACCAGCGCGATGATGCCCGTCGATAGCACGCCGACCCGCACCAGTTGCGCGATCGTCGCCGACCAGCCGAACCGAACCTTCCCCCGAATCGAACGAAACATCCAGAACATCACATCAATGAACAGCCACCACAACCCGCCGACGTAATCCAACAGATTGACCACCGGTTCGCCGATGTGCCGCACGGCGGCGCTGACGCGATTGGAGGATTCGTTGTCCATGATTTTTCGTCCGCCAAGAGGGACACTTCGTGTCACCCGCTAAACGCTTCCGGGGGTCACGCCTGCATCGCCTTGTCTTTGTCTTCGACGATGGTGAAAACCATGTCCAGCCGGGCGATCTCAAAAATGGATCGCACCTTCGGCTGCAACCCGCACAGAATCATCCGCCCGCCGGCGCGACGCTGCTGCTGCAACGCCTCCACCAGCGTCGCCACGCCCGACGAATCCATGTACGGCACACCCGCCAAATCGACGATCAACCGCTTGGGTTTGCCCTGCACCAGTTGCAGCAGGCCGTACCGCAGCGTCGGCGAGCGACTGAGGTCGATGTCGCCGGTCAGCGCGACGTAAGCGCCGGCGTCGGTCTTCTGCATATCGGTAATCACTTGATCGTTGGCGTCCATGATTCAGTTCCCCTGGGTAGAGGGTGTGCCGGTCGGCGACGGCGCGGTTTTCGACATCAACAGCCGCATCCCTCCGCCTTCACGCCGGCTGTATTCAACTTCATCCATGATTTTGCGGATGATATGCACACCCAATCCGCCGGGCCGCACGTCATCCAAATCCCGTCCGCAAATCGTTCCCGGATCAACCTGCTTCGCCAGATCGTCCACCACGATCGTGAAGCCCGGTCGTCCGTGCGCGTCGGTGGGTTTCATCCGCACCCAGATCGGCTTGTCCGCCGCGTTGCCGTATCCATGACGGATCACGTTCGTCACCGCTTCATCGACCGCGAGCATCATCTGCCCGCACACGCCCTGCTCGAAGCCCATCTTCGCCGCCGCCGCGCCCACCGCCGCGCGAATCACGCACAGATGTCGCGCCTCGCTGGTCACGCATATCTCAATGTCGTAACGCTCGCTCACTGCTTGCTCTCCGCTCCTTCTCCCGCCGCTTGCGTTTGCTTTTCCGGGGGCGGGGGCTTCGCGGTGCCCGCAAACTCCCCGTTCTTGTAGGCCGCCACCCATTCCCCCACCGCCGGTTCACGTTTCCACGCCGGATCGTAAGGCGAATAGCCCAGCCGCGTACCGGTGATCTTCTCCAGTGCGATGATCGCGAACATCCGCACCGCCTCATCATCGCTGTTCAGTTGCTCGATCAGGTGCGGGATCGCCGAACGATCGCGCTGCTCACCGGCCCGTTGAATCGCATACAACTTCGCCGCCGGGTCGCGCGAATCGAATCCGCCTTCACTGGCCGGCGGAGGCGCGCAACCAGCCGGCCCCATCGCCATCACCGCCGTCAACCATATGATTGCCGCACGACCCATCAGGGTGTCACTCCGATTGGCCCAAACCCATCCGCACGATCCGTTCATCTTATGTCACCGTCGCCGATGATGAAAGCCCCGGCCCCGGCCGGGGAAAAACCAACAACCAATCTCCAATGACGAAATAAACTCCAACCGCCAATGTTCAGACGGATGGTCATGGCCGAGTTGGTCATTGGAATTTGAAACTTGGAGCGCCTAAAAGAACCGGATATTCACCACGGAGCACACGGAGATCACAGAGAGAAAAAAGCATGTTTCAAGCCGTTTTCAATTCATTCTCCGTGTCCTCCGTGTTCTCCGTGGTGAGTTCTTTTTTTTGTCCTTATTTTGTCATTGGTTTGTGGTTCTTGGTCATTTCTTGCCAGCATCCCCTCCCCCGACTACCATCGTCTTTTTGGGAACAATCGCATGACCACCCTGCCACATGATGAAGTCATCCCCGTCCTGGATTTCGGCTCGCAATACGCCCAACTGATCGCTCGCCGCGTCCGTGAAGCCGGTGCGTTCAGCATCCTCGTCCATCCCGCCACGCCCCCCGAAGAACTGGCCAAATACAAACCCAAGGGCATCATCCTCTCCGGCGGACCGGCCAGCGTCTATGAACCCGGCGCCCCGCGCTGCGATGAAAAACTCTTCGAGAAACTTCCGGGCGTTCCCGTACTCGGCATCTGCTACGGTATGCAGATCGGCTGCCAAATCCTCGGCTGCGAAGTCAAATCCGCCAATCACCGCGAGTTCGGACGCGCACAACTTCAGGTCGTCGATGCCACGAACCTCCTCGCCGGTCTGCCCCAAAACACCACCGTCTGGATGAGTCACGGCGATCAGGTCGCCCCCGCCCCCGGAAGTGCCGGCCGCGATGAACTGACCGTCCTCGCCTCCACACCCACCTGCCCCCTCGCCGCCGTCAAACACACCAAGCACCCGTTCTACGGCGTGCAGTTCCACCCCGAAGTCACCCACACGCCCCACGGCATCGACATCCTCCACAACTTCCTCTACAACGTCTGCGGCTGCAAACACACCTGGCGCATGAGCGACTTCATGCAAATGCAGGTCGATCGCATCCGTCAACAGGTCGGCAACGACCGCGTCATCTGCGGCCTGTCCGGCGGGGTCGATTCCTCCGTCGTCGCCGCTCTCCTCCACAAATCCATCGGCAAACAACTCACCTGCATCTTCGTCGATAACGGCCTGCTCCGAAAAGGCGAACGCGAAATGGTCGAAGCCACCTTCCGCGATCACTTCGACATCGACCTCCGCGTCGTCGATGCCGGTGCCGATTTCCTCAACGATCTCAAGGGCGTCACCGACCCCCAGGAAAAACGCCGCCGAATCGGACACCGCTTCATCGACGTCTTCAAACAATCCGCCCACGATCTCCAAGCCGAGGCATTTCCGGGGGCCAAGCCAAGGCAGAGCGAGTCTTTTCCGGGGGCGAACGCCGCCTTGGGTTCTTCCACCGGCAAAATCAAATACCTCGCCCAGGGAACCCTCTACCCCGATGTCATCGAGTCCGGCCACGGCCACGCCGGAACCGCCGCCAACATCAAACTCCATCACAACGTCGGCGGACTGCCCGCCGAGTTGGGTTTCCAGTTGATCGAACCCCTCCGCGACCTGTTCAAAGACGAAGTTCGCAAACTCGGCGAAGTGCTCGGCCTGCCCGAATCCCTCGTCTGGCGCCATCCCTTCCCCGGCCCCGGACTGGCCGTCCGAATCACCGGCGAAGTCACACCCGAACGTCTGCGCATCCTGCGCGACGCCGATGAAATCGTCCTCGAAGAACTCACCGCCAATCATCTCTACCGCTCCACTTCGCAGGTGTTCGCCGTCCTTCTGGCCGGCGTGCAATCGGTCGGCGTCATGGGCGACGGTCGCACCTACGAATACGTCTGCGCCGTCCGCGCCGTCGAGACGCAGGACTTCATGACCGCCGACTGGGCACGCATTCCGTATGACGTCCTGGCCACCATGAGCAGCCGCATCATCAACGAAGTCCGAGGCGTCAACCGCGTCGTGTACGACATCTCCAGCAAACCCCCCGCGACCATCGAGTGGGAATAAGTCCGCCGCTTGCGGCTTCGCGATCCCTCGATTTTCCATTTGCCTCATCACCTTTTCACGCCGATAATTGAATGTATGTCCACCACCGAAACCATCCAATTCCAAGCCACCCCGGAGTTTCGCAAGCAGCTCGAAGCCGACGCCGCCAAATTGAACCTGTCCGTCTCAGCATACATCCTGTACCTGCGCGAACGACTTTCCCCCGGCAAAGACCCCGCGCGGCTGGACCGTCACGTCCGCGAAGTGTTCGGCAAACACGGCGACCTGATGCGAAGGTTGGCCAAGTGAACACCACGCCGCGCTTCCTGTCGGTTGAAGATATTCTGACACTACATGCTATCGCCATCGAAGATCACGGCGGCGATCCGACGCTGCGAGATCGCGGCCTGTTGGAATCCGCCGTCGCCATGCCCGCCCAACAATTCGGCGCCAATATCTGCACGAAGACATCCCCGCGATGGCCGCCGCATACGCTTTTCACATTTCCATGAATCATCCGTTCGTCGATGGCAACAAGCGGGCCGGCACCGCCGCGATGATCGCGTTCCTGTCCGACAACGGCTGGAGTTTCGACGCCACCGCCGATGACGCCGAACCGATCATCCTCCAACTCGCCGCCGGCACATTGGACAAACCCGCATTCACCGAATGGGCAAGAAAACATATGCACGAAAAACCCAAAATGGAACTGCGCGAGTTCTTCCAGCGGCTGACCCCGCAACATCTGCAAGAGCTTGATGCCGCATTTCGACAAAGCCCGGGCAGCGAACATAAAACAACCTTCCACGAAGCCGAGACCGCAATACCGCTCATGGGCTTCATCGACTCTCTTGGAACAAACGCAGAAGCCGAAGGCAAGCGTGACACTGCCAACACACTCCGGGGGCAATGGCAACTCCTTATCGCCATCTATCGAATCGCAGAGGATATGGGCTACGAATGGTAACGGCCGCTTGCGGCTTAGCGATCCCTCGATCCCCCCGCGCGCTCCTCCCGTCCATCCATTACAATTCCCGATATGAACTGGCTCGCTCTCATACCGTGCCTCGTCCTGGCCGCGCTGCCGCCGCTGACCGACGATCAGCGGGAGATGCTCGCCACCACGCCCGACCTGACCGTCAGCTACGACCAGCCCGGGTTGTACGCCCTGCTGGCCAACGCCCAATCGTGGTCCAACGATCCAACCGCCAACGAAGCCGGCTCGCGCCTGCCCGACTATGCCGCCATCCGCGAAAACACCGCACAATGGCGCGGCGAATCCTGCCTCATCGAAGGCACACTCGTCGCACGCATCGACTTCGGCCTGCTCGCCCGCATCGACTACGACAACGTCCAATCCTGGGCCGTTCGCACCCCCGGAATCACCGCGCCGGATGGAACCACCTCCCTCGGAGGAATCATCATTGTCTTCCTCGCCGATCCCCCGCCGGTCCAGTGGGGCGTCACCCGCGGGCAAAACACCGCCCCGCTCACCCAAGACATGAAGCTCCGCCTGGTCGCGCGGTTTTTCACCGTCCTTCAACAATCCAATCTCAAAGACGATCCCTCCGCCTATCCCGTTTTCGTCGGTCGATCCGCCGCGTTTGTCGAACCGCCCGCCGCTTCGTCCGGCGTCGCCTATCGCCCCCTGCTGGTCATCACGCTCATCTTCGCGATGATCGTCGGATACATCGTCGTGCTGGTCGTCCGCATTCGGCGAAACCGTGAAACCCGCCGCAACAAACGCGAACAACCCGCCGAGGCGTCCCGGCGAAAACGCAAGCCCGTCGAGTTGCGCGACGATCTGCCCGACGATCCCGCCGAGGCGATGAACGCCCTTGAAAACGAAAACGAGCAACAGGACTGAATCATGCCCGTCGTCACCGTCAACCTGCCGCATCATCGCTACGACATCACCATCGAGCCGACCGCGCTCGACCGGCTGGGCGCGATCGTCCGCGACGTCGCGCCGCACACCCGCTGCGTTCTCATCAGCGACGAACACGTCATGGCGCTGCACGGCGATCACGCGATCGGCTCGCTGCGACACGCCGGTTACGACGTTGTTCGACACATTTTGTGTTCCGGCGAAAAACACAAAAACCTCGACTCCGTGAAAGATGCGTACAAAACGATGCTCGACGCCAAGCTCGAACGCCGATCGCCGGTGATCGCGCTGGGCGGCGGCATCGTCGGCGACGTGGCGGGGTTCGTCGCCGCCACGTACCTGCGCGGCGTACCGTTCGTCCAGTGCCCCACCTCGCTGCTGGCGATGGTCGATGCCAGCGTCGGCGGGAAAGTCGGCGTGAACGTGCCTCAGGGCAAAAACCTCATCGGCGCGTTTTACCAGCCGATGGCCGTGGTCATCGACCCGCTGGTGTTGCAGACGTTGCCCCCGCGCGAGTTGCGTTGCGGCATGGCTGAGTGCGTGAAACACGCGGTGATCCGTTATTCTGGAAAGTTTGAATGGCTTGACGAAAACTGGGGCAAGATACAGGCCATGCAACCGGGGACACTCACAGAATTGGTTACATGGAACGTCGCCATCAAAGCACGCGTCGTCGAAGCGGATGAAAAAGAGACCGGCGAGCGGGCGCACCTGAACTTCGGCCACACCTTCGCGCACGCCATCGAAGCCACCAGCGGCTACGGCGTGATCGAACACGGCGAAGCGGTATCCCTCGGCATGGTCGCCGCGACGAAACTGGCCACTGATGCAAACCGCTGCCCCATTGACGTGTTGCCGCGACTGATCGCGCTGCTGACGAAGATTGGTTTGCCCGTCAAAGCGAACCTCGCACCGGTCGAACAATTGATGGCCGCGATGATGCTGGACAAGAAAGTCGCTGACAGCCACATCCGCCTGGTGCTGCCCGACCGACTGGGCGTGGCGAGCATCGTGAAGGACGCCTCGCCGCGGCAGATCGAAGCCGGCTGGCGGTACATCAGCGGCTGAGCTTCGCCTGTGAAATGGTTGCAAATCGGTCATTCCGCCCTCCGCCCTTGTGATGCCAGAAGCGATTTTGCGCACCAGCATGTCGGTCGGCGGGAAATTCCGCGTGTAACCCCTGTCGCCGTGGCGGCTCACGAATTTTTGCGAAATGCGCGCCGTGCTGAAAATGCGGCCGCGCCGATGCGCGCCACACGCGGCTCCATGAAACAGCTAGGGGGGGTTGATGGCCCCGTGTTAGGGTGTTGATGGCGCAACAGCGACATGCCGGTGCGCCCATGGATGGTTCCACGGACGCGCCGGCGGCCCACGTCGCCTTTCAGGAAATATGTGCGACCCATTTGTGCGCCGATAGCAGAATCGTGTAGGTTTTGGGGTGTCGGGTTCGGCATCGGGTATAATGTCGTCATTCAAGTTGGAGCCACGCCATGAAACTCACCGCGGTTTATCAGCAAGTACCGGAGGGCTACATCGGGTTTGTCGAAGAGTTGCCCGGTGCCAACACACAGGGCGATACGCTGGACGAAACCCGCCGCAACCTGCGCGAAGCGGTGGAACTGGCGCTGCAAGCGAATCGGGAACTGTCGGAAGAGACGCTTGGCGGCATGGATGTCATCCGGGAAAACATGGACCTGTCAGCCGCATGAAACGCCGGGTTCTCATTCAGCATCTTCAGTCGCACGGCTGCGAAGGGAGCGTGACATGAATCCATCTCAGCCAACGCCCGCACCCCGCGCCTTGATCCCGGCAGGCCCCAATGGCTCAGGCAAGACCACCTTCGCCAGGGAGTTTCTCACAGCCGAAGGGCACTGCCCCACTTTCCTTAACGCGGACCTGATCGCTGCCGGGTTGTCGCCGTTCGAGCCTGAGAAGGCCAACGTCACCGCCATGCGTCTGATGGCCGAACGCATCCGCGAGTGCGTCGAACAACGGTTGGATTTCTCGGTCGAATCAACGCTGGCCGGGCGAACCTATGCCAACCTGATCCGTGAATGGAAGCAGGTTGGCTATGTCGTGAAGATCGTGTTCCTACGGCTGGATTCCCCAGAGATGGCCGTCGCCCGCGTTCAGCATCGCGTTCGTATGGGCGGGCACAACATCCCTGAACCGGTCATCCGGCGACGCTTTGAACAGGGCGGGTCAAACTTCCAAAACCTCTACAAACCACTGGTGGATAGCTGGCAGGTCTATGACGCCACGAAAACCCCGCCAATACTTATCGATGAAGGAGGCCAGGCATGATGAAGTGGTCTGAGAAGAATCAGGATATGGCTGGCACGCAGGCCGCAATGCTTCGCGCCACCCGCAAGGCGATCCACGAAGCCGAACTGCGGGGTGAACTCGTCCCTCAGTGGCGCAATGGTAAAGTCGTCTGGGTTCGGCCGGAAGACATCGAGCTACCCGCGACAAAGGCAGACCAGCCGCCGGAGAGATAGGTTGCACATATGACAATCAATCTGCAACCGTGGGCGAAGTCTTTGAATGCTTTCTCTGACCGGCTCAATGTTAAGAACCAGAGTACCGGCAGGGCTTGGTCACAAAGGATCAACTCCAACCAGCCCGAAAAAGTCGAGGGTGCGGTAGCGGAGGCGGTCGTCTGGGATTTCATCGGTTGCCGCTGTGAATCGACTTGTTTAAGGGATGACCAGGCACGGGCGGCGTCGGGTTCGACGTGGGGTATAATGAGATCAGCCGCATAATGCTTCACGGGTGAAAACCGTGACAAAGGCGCAACTACCGATCTTTTGGCTGACTGGAACTTGGGTGTATGTCGTATCGCTTCCGTTCGTCGCTCCGTACTGTTTTGCCAAATCGCGTCCGGGCGGTCCCTTGATCTCGGTCTTTGGAGAATTGATGCCGTTTGTTCTGAGCGTAACCGGCATTATCCTCGGCGTGTTGTTTCTCAAGTACCAGACCGTGTTGCTGAGAATCATCGCGATCACATTGATTCTTTTGGGGACCACAATGATCGGGTTCTTGATTCTTGGGGTTTATGGCACCTATCGCTTCACCTATCCCCGATTAAGTTATTTCGGATGGTAATGCTTCGGCGGCGCTCGCCACGGCCCGCCGCCGCCCCGGAAGCCACGACGGGAACACTTACTCTGCGTCATTGACCAAGGGTTCAAGTTGCTCGATCAAATGGGGGATGTGAACTGTCGCTACGCGCCAGATGCGTTCGTTTTCGATCTGGCCGTATTCGTGGGCCAGGACGTGACGCTGGCTGATAATGGGACGCCAGGGAATATCGGGGCGGGCGGCCTGGAGTTCGAGGGAGATTTTGCGGGCGGCTTCGCCGATGATTTCGATGCGGCGTTCCCTGCGGCGCGAAGCTGGTCGTCCCGCAGGTAATCATCGAGGGATTTGCCCGCCAGATAGCGTTGCACGGCCTGGGCGGCGTCGAGCATGTCCCACAGGCAGGCCGCGTCACGGGCGGTTGGTTGCATAGACGGTTTCCTTGTCGCGGAGGATGCTGCGCCGGCGGATGGGATTGCGGATGGCGGATTCCTCGACCAGATCGACGGGGCGGCCGAACAGGGCGATCAGTTCGTCCCGCATCATCATCACATCCCACAAACTCCACGGCGCGTCCGGCTCGAAGCTGACCAGCACATCCACGTCGCTGGTAGGACGGAAGTCATCCCGCACGGCGGAACCGAACAACGCCAGTTCGCGGACGCGCCACCGGCGGCACAATTCGTCCAGCGCGGCATGATCGAATGTGACGTGTGCGACCATCGAAATCCTCGTCATTGAGCCGGTGTTGATAATACCACATTGCCGCCGCCGGAGCGGAAACCGGCCAGGTCGAGTGTGACGTAGAGATACCCGATCTGGTTGAGGCGTTGGACGATTTGTTCTCGCAATTCGATGGCGCGGGCGAGTTGGTCGGCGGGCACTTCGATGCGGGCAATGGTTTCGTGATGTCTCACGCGAAACCCCCGGAAGTTTAATTCGCGTAAAACAGACTCGGCTTGTTCGATCATGGACAGGCGTTGGGGGGTGACGGGGGTGCCGAAGGGGATGCGACTGGCCAGACACGCGGCGGCGGGTTTGTCGGCGTTGGGCAGGTTCAGGTGACGGGCGAGGGTTCGCACATCGGCTTTGGTGAGCCGGGCTTCGAGCAGCGGACTGATGATGCGATTTTCTTTCGCCGCATCGAGGCCGGGACGGTGATCGTCCGGGTCATCGGCGTTGGTTCCGTTGGCGATGAAGGGGAAGCCGCGCTGTCGCGCCAATTCGTGCAATGAATCGTAGAGATGTGATTTGCAGAAGTAGCAACGATTCGTGGGGTTGGCGATGTAATTCGGATCGGCTTGTTCGCCGGGGTTGATTTCGATGAGTTCGAGATCGAGTCGGGCGGCGATGTCGCGGGCTTCCTTGAGTTCATGGCGGGGCAACGATGCGGAATCGCCGATGGCGGCGGGCGCGTCGGGGCGACCGAGTGTGCGACGCGCGACGGCGGCGACGAGTGTGGAGTCGATTCCGCCGGAGTAGGCGGTGAGCAAGCGTCTGCGCGGACGGATCGCATCAGCGAGACGTTGTTCGAGTTGAGCGGCGGAGGTGGGCATGGGGGTCGAGTCGGAAGTCGGAAGTCGGAAGTCGGAAGTCGGAAGGATTGTATTTGGCGCGCCGAGCGTCCTGTCTCCTGACTCCTGACTCCTGTCTCCCTATTCGCATCACTGTAGCGGTATCGGCGGTGCCGGGTCAAAAATCGCGTAGCGTGAATGGTTCAAGATTCACCACGGATTGGTATGAAAGGCCGTTGCTCCGACAATAACCCGTTGCATTGGGTCTGCTCCAGAGTCATCAATGGTCCGGCTGGCGGGGTCATCGACTTCAGCAAGCCGCCTGATCGCGCCTCCCGAAAGTTTGGGCAGGCCTTGCCGGGGATCAGCCGCATTTTGCTGTTGACCTTCGCATCCCCCATCGGCGATACTGATTCACGCCGCCCGCCGCCGGGAATCACATTCATCGCGGATCATGCCATGAATCTCGACCGACTCAAAAAATACCGCAACTCCATCTGCGTGATGCTGGTTTGCGCCGCGTGGATCGCCTGTTGCGTCACATTGTTCCACCGGCAAGCCCGTTCACTGGACGCTGTGTACGACGCCTACGCCAAGGTTGGCGCACCCGATGTCCGGTACCCCCCCAGCGTATTTGTCTCTCCGCCGGGACGTGAGAAAGTGGACCTCGAAACATGGCTGCAAGCCAACCCGACACCGCCGGGCGTTTCCCCCGAACGATGGCGTGAGGCCAACGAAAAACAGATACGGGCGGAAAACGCCTCCATCGACCGCGAACAAAACGGATTCACCATTCTCACCGCCCAGAAACAGGCATACGAGTCCCTCTGGGAACTCTGCTACAAGTTGGCGTTGATTCCACTGCTGGCGATGTCCTTCCTGAGCGACTACTTTTCCCCCGCGGGTTGGCCTCAATCCTCCGTAGATTCGTCGCCTGTTCCTTCGGGCTGCTGCCCTCAGTGCCGCCATCGTTTCCATCATGCCGATCTGGTAACCAAAGCCCGCCGCGTCAATACATTTGCATGCCCATCTTGTCATTCCCGTCTGTCGTGTCGCGTCGGCATGTCGCTCCCCGGATTCGTCGCAAGCATGTTTTTCCTTGTCTTGCTGGCACTCATACCCTGGCATAACAATTGGCATGTACTCGTGCTTTGGGGAGGAATTCTGGCCTTCCAATATGCCACCCTTTTTGTCCTGCCGTTCAGCCGGGTTTATGTGTACCTTGCCAAACCCTTGCACGATTCAGCCGAGCCAGCCGACAATCCGTCCCCGAATCCGGCGGAACCCAACCCATAATTTGCCCCATGACTTCATCGGGCTTTCTTTTGACATCTGGCCCACCCGCCTCATCCCTCCTATCATGTCATGTTCCGCATCAGGTCGAATCAACCGCAACGCACCCAGGAGTCACCCCATGACCGAACGTCCCGCCGCCGTCACCTTCAAGGGCAATCCCATGACCCTCGTGGGCAACGAACTGAAAATCGGCCGGCCCGCGCCCGCTTTCACGCTCATCGGCAATGACATGAAGCCCAAAACACTCGCCGATTACAAGGGCAAAACCATCGTGTTGTCCACCGTGCCCTCGCTGGACACCGCCGTGTGCGACACGCAGACCCGCCGCTTCAACGCCGAGGCCGCGTCGCTCGGCGAGGATGTCGTCGTTCTCACCGTCAGCATGGACCTGCCCATGGCGCAAAAGCGCTGGTGCGGCGCCGCCGGCGTCGATCGCGTCGTCACGCTCTCCGATTACAAAGATCACGCCTTCGGCATCTCCTACGGCCTGCGCATCAAAGAACTCGGCCTGATCGCTCGCTCCGTCTCCGTCATCGACAAGTCCGGCAAACTCACCTATCACCAACTCGTCAAAGAAGTCGCCACCGAACCCGACTACACCCCCGCGCTCCAAGCCGTCAAAAAAGCCAAGTAACGTCGCGCCGCCGCCCCGGCTTGCCTGAATGCCTTCTCCCCTGTTGATATTCGAGTTATCCTGTTCGCATGTCATCCGGCAAAACCTTCTTTCAACGTCTCCGATCACTGGCCCTCCGGCTCGTGATCGTTTTTCTTGTCATCGTCTCGCTCTGGTGGATCGGCGGGTGTTCCCTCCAGCGAAAAATGATCTTCCCCCGCCACCTGATCCCCGTCACGCACATCGACCAACCCGACCACGTCCAGCCGTTCACCATCAACACCGACGCGGGCCAAGTCGATGCGATGTTCATTCCCGCGTCCAACGCTTCCGCCGATCACCCCGCGCCGCTGCTGGTTTACGCACACGGCAACGCCGAACTCATCGACATCTGGCCCGCCGCGCTCGAACCCTATCGCGCGCTGGGCCTGTCCGTCCTGCTCGTTGAATATCGCGGCTACGGCAAGTCCGCCGGCTCCCCCTCCCAGGTCGCCATCACCGCCGACTTCCTCCAGGCCATCGACCAGATCGCCCAACGTCCCGACATCGACGCGACACGCATCATCTATCACGGCCGGTCCCTCGGCGGCGGCGTGGTGTGCGGCGTCCTCCGTTCCCGCCCGCCCGCGGCCCTCATCCTCCAATCCACTTTCACCAGCATCCCCGACCTGGCCATTCGTCTGGGCTTCCCCGGCTTTCTGATATCCGACAAGTTCGACAACGCTGCCGCGCTCGCCTCCTACGCCGGCCCCGTTCTGCTCATGCACGGACGACGCGACAACGTCATCCCCTTCTCACACGCCGAAGAACTCGCACGCATCGCGCATCACGCCGCCTTCGTCCCCTTCAACTGCGGCCACAACGACTTCCCCATCAACAACGCCGAATACTGGCGAACCATCGCCGACTTCCTCCATCGTGCAAACGTACTGAAATGACAGTGATATTTGGCGATTGGGTGATTGGGGTGAAGTCGTCAGAGCCACTGGCAATGACACGAGTTGTTTCTTAAATCACCCACATCACCCAATCACCAAATCCCTCTCACTTCCATCTTTCCGTCGGCTCCAACCGCCGCGTCCACGGCACATCCGCATCCTTGTCAAACGCCCGGTCCGCCTGTTGCACGCAATCCCAGCACAATGCCGCCTCCTGATTCGCGTTCGCCGGTCGCGGCTCGAAATGCCAACGCTTCATTCCTTGCTCCCGTTCCACCCGGCACATCGTGCAGGTGAACGCCTCCTCACTTTCCGTCCCCTGCTCAATCGCCTTCGCCAGACATTCCAGACACAGGATCGACCCGCGATGTCCCTCGATCATCGGCTTGACCTGATCCCACGTCACCCCGCAAAAATCGCACGCCAGTTCGATACCGCCGCTTACTTGTCGCTGCATCGTCAGTTGCTCCGTGAATAAGGAGTCAGGAATCAGGAGACAGAATAGCGCCACTTCCGCCTCCTGTCTCCTGTCTCCTGACTGTCTCCTGACTTCCGTCTCCTTTCCCCAGTTGACATCCCGCCCGCGCTCGGTTGCAGTAGAGCCATGAACCCCCGGAATCCCCGTCCCTGCATCCTGTTCACCGCCTTTGAACCCAGCGGCGACGAGCACGCCGCGCCCGTCATCGCCGAGCTGCGTCGGCTGGTTCCCGACACGCCGATCTACGGATTCGGCGGACCCCGCATGGCGGACGCCGGTTGCACCATCATCGAGCAGACCAGCGGCATGGGCCTCATGCTCGCCGATTCCGCCGGGCACGTCGTCGATCACCTCAAGCGCGTCGGTCGGCTCAGCAAGTGGATCGACGAACATCCCGTCGCCGTGCATGTCCCCACCGATTCCCCCGCCGCCAACTGGTCCATCTGCAAAATGATCAAGCGGCGGTTCAACAAGCCCCGGCCCGATCGCCCCGCCGCTCGCGTCGTCCATCTGGTCGCACCGCAGGTCTGGGCCTGGGCACGTTGGCGCGTCAGCCGCCTGCGCAAATGGTCCGATCTGGTCCTCTGTCTGCTGCCCTTTGAACCGACCTGGTTCGAGCAGCGCGGCGTACACGCACGCTTCATCGGACACCCCTATTTCGATGAACCCATCGACACCGACAAACTCAACTGGTCGGCCATGCACTTCCCCTCCGGCTCACCCAAAATCGCCCTCCTGCCCGGCTCACGCCCCAGCGAGCTCAAAGCCAACTGGCTGGTCATGCTTCGCACGTTCAAACGACTGTCACGCGAACAACCCAACGCCGTCGCCATGGTCGCCGCCGTCCACGAACAGGCCGCCAAACAACTCCGCGAACTGGCCGACGGACAACTGCCTGAAAACCTCAAAATCGTACACGGCCAAACCGAGGCGATTCTGCATTGGTCCGATGTCGTTCTCTCCGTCTCCGGCACCGCCACGCTCCACGTCGCGCGGCACGGCAAACCGATGGCGATCCTCTACCGCGTCAACCCGCTCAGTTGGTACCTCATCGGCCAGTTCCTCGTCGATACCCGCACCTTCACGTTGCCCAACCTCATCTCGCTGGGCAAGGCCGATTCATCCACCCGGCAACACATCGTCCATGAGTTCGTCCCCTTCTGGGGCGATGAACAACCCATCGTCGATGAACTGAACCTGCTTCTGACCGACAAGGCGAAACGCACCGAACAGGTGCGCGGGTTGCAGGAAGTGATCCGAAAGTTCGAGGCCCACAACGCCGGCCGCGAAGCCGCCGAAGCCATCGTCCAACAACTCCACCAAGCCGAGGGAACCCTCCGCCCGTAACCCCGCAAATCTCGCCCCCGTCCGTGCGACGCATCTGTGCGCAACGTCATTCGGCGTCATGTGCGACGTCCCCGTGCCCATCGTTTTTAACGCACCAACGGGGTTTTGAAAAAAACGCGACACCCCGGCGCGCCTCATCGTTTCGCATCGGAAAAAAGTGCGTCACAACTGTGCGCTTTCGATGCTTTTTCGCAACGCTTGGCGACGGTCGGGTGCGCCTCTGAATGAAATCGCGACGGTTTGTGTAGTTTTGGGACATTGCCCAACTTCACATTTGCGCATGCGTCTGTCGCGCCACTGCCGCCGATATCGTCCCCGGCCTCCAACTCATCGCCGCCGAATGCGACCCCACATCTCCTCCAAGCGAAAAGTAGAATGTCCCCCTATCCCGAATGCCCCCCACCCGCCCCGTCACCGCTTCCGCGTCCGGGTCAAAAAGTGGTAACCGTTCACGGCCCTGCGGGTAATAGGGCGGGAATGGGTTGATGGTGGATGGCGGCGTTGAAGGCGTCGCGGAGATAAGCGAAGACAGATCGGCCCTGTTGCGTCAATGTGGCGATCG
>Ga0172380_10002411_pt1 | contig 28781 bp, 25 predicted proteins | sample Leawe162metaG_FD_119747 | JGI IMG/M metagenome (GOLD analysis project Ga0172380, IMG submission 119747) | Leachate microbial communities from a municipal landfill in Southern Ontario, Canada - Leachate well 162 metaG | ecosystem: Engineered > Solid waste > Landfill > Unclassified | place... | reverse complement strand
CTGCAAGGGCAAGGTCGTCCGCTACGAGATCCCCAACCTGCAGGCGCTGAACTTCATCCTCCACGACTCGCTCGGCGGCGGCGGTACCGATACGCTGATCACCGATGCCCAAGGCAAGGTCCATGGCCTCGCCCTGCTGCATATGGAATTGGATGTGCCGGATAATTTGCTGAAGTAAGGCACCGGCGATGGGCATACTGGAAAAGCTGCGCAGTCAGGCCGCAAAAAATCCGCGGCGCGTGGTTCTCCCCGAACAGGGCGACCCGCGCGTCGTCGAAGCCGCCAGGATGCTCGTCGCCAACGGCTGGGCGCAGCCGGTTTTTCTTGCGCCTGCCGCCGAGCCTATCGAAGGTGTCGAAGTCATTAGCGAGCGCGCCGACAGTGCCCAGGTTCTGGAAAGCGCTGCCGCGGCCCTGGCGGAGGTTCGTGCCAAAAAGGGCATGACAATCGAACAGGCTCGCGAAGCGCTCAAAAACCCGCTGACGCTCGGCGCCATCCTGCTGCGCATGGGCCATGTGGATGCCGGTGTGGCCGGTTCTCTCGCCACTACCGCCGACGTGCTGCGCGCCGGCATTCAAGCGCTGGGCATGGCCGCCGGATCGGGTCTCGTCTCCAGCGCGTTCATCATGGAATTTCCGGATCGGGTGTTCTGCTTCGGCGACTGCGCCGTCGTGCCCGACCCCGACAGTTCGCAACTGGCACAAATCGCCGTTTCCAGCGCCAGAACATTCCAGCGCTTGAGCGGCGAAACCGCCCGCGTGGCAATGCTGTCGTTCTCCACCAAGGGCTCGGCCGAGCACGCGGCTGTCAGCAAGGTACGCGAGGCTACCGCGCTGGCGCAAACCCTGGCGCCAGACCTTGCCATCGACGGCGAATTACAATTCGACGCCGCGCTCCTTCCCGCCATCGGCGAACGCAAGGCTCCGGGATCGCCGGTCGCCGGGCAAGCCAACGTTTTCATCTTCCCCGACCTGGGGGCCGGCAACATTGGCTACAAGATCGCCGAGCGCCTCGGCGGCGCCAACGCGATTGGCCCGATCCTGCAAGGCATGGCAAAGCCGTGGATGGATTTGTCGCGCGGCTGCAAGGCGGAAGACATCGCCAACGTCGCGGTGATCGCTTCGCTCCTCGCTGGCCGCTGACGCCCGCCTGTTCTTGGCGGGCGCCGCGCATCGATGGTGCCGGCTATCGGATTCGAACTGATGACCTACCGCTTACAAGGCGGTTGCTCTACCAACTGAGCTAAGCCGGCACAAAACTGGCTGCGGATTATAGCCGAGGCGGCGGTCATTCCAGGCAGCATCCGCTACACTTCAGCATCCTGAGCAACCTCACCCGCCTAGCGCCCGATGGCCGTCTCCGTCAAGACGAAAGATCACAAACTAAGATTGTTACTTGCCGACCACCAGGACGGCAACCAGGAACAGTTGCAGCGTTTGATCGCCGCCGCAGGCTATTTGCCCGATATCACCCGCATCGAATCGACTGCACAGCTGGGCGCCGCGCTAGCCTCACTCGGCTGGGATGCGCTGATCTGCGCCGATAACGAACCTGCCCTGCCGCTGTCGGCGGTTCTGCAACACGTCGCCAAACTCAAGCTCGACTTGCCGATTCTGATCCTCGCCGCGACAGGGGAGGAGGAGCACGTCATTCGCGCCATTCAGAACGGCGCCCACGATTGCTTCGGTAGCGACCGACTGCAACGCCTCGTCCCGGCGCTAGAGCGCGAGGTACGCGAAGCGAGGCATCGCGCCGATCATCGTGCGGCGCTGGAAATGATCAAAGCCAGCGAGGATCGGTTCCGCGCCCTGGCATCGAACATGCCGGGCATGGTATTTCAACTCGCGCGCGACGCGAACGGCGAAATGCGCTTCCTCTACGCCAGCGAGGGTGGCCACAAATTGCTGGGACTTAATCCCCACGAACTGCTGGGCGGCTTCGACCGTTTCATCGACGTGATTGCCGCCGAAGATAGGGCGGCGTTGCTTGCTGCGCTATCGACATCGGCCGAGGAGCTTGCCATCTTCAACTGGGAGGGACGCATTCGCCACCGCGGCCATCAGAAGAGCAAGTGGGCCAATCTGCGCTCCTCGCCGCAACGGCTGTCCGACGGCAGCATCCATTGGCATGGCATCGCCACCGACATCACGCGCAGCAAAGAGACCGAAGCAGCGCTACGACGCTCGCGGGAGCAGTTGGCCGAGCTGTCCTCGTACCTGGAAGCCGCCAAGGAAGAGGAACGCGAACGCATTGCCCGCGACATCCACGACGAGTTGGGCAGCATCCTGGTCGCGATCAAGATCGAAGCAGCGCTGCTTGCCGGCAAGCTGCCGCGGGAAACCCCCCATCTGGCGGAAAAAGCCCAGGCCATCGAGGCCTTGCTGGACCAGGCGATGGGTACCGCCAGTCGGGTCGCCCGTGAGCTACGGCCGGGCATCCTCAAGGAATTCGGGCTCCAGGCTGCCCTTGAATGCCAGGCCGAAGACTTCGCGCAGCGAACCGGCATCGGCTGCCGGTTCCAGTGCGAAGACGACATCGATCTCGACGAACAACGCTCGCTCGCGCTGTTCCGCATCGTCCAGGAAGCGCTTACCAATGTCGCCAAACATGCCCATGCATCGTTGGTGGCCCTGCGCCTTTACCGCGATGGCCGTCATCTGGTGCTGGAAGTGCGCGACAATGGCCGCGGTATTTCAGAGCGTGAGATAAACAAGCCGAAATCCTTCGGCATACGCGGCATACGCGAACGCAGCCGCAGCCTGGGCGGCGAATTCCGTATCGAAGCGGGCGAACAGGGCGGCACCCACATCGCCTTGCGCCTGCCGCTACACTTTTCCAGCGCACAACCTCCGGGCGAAGAAGCCATTCAGCAAAACCTGTTCTGACCATGTCCGAAAAAATCCATGTGCTGATCGCCGACGACCACGCCATCGTGCGCCAGGGCCTGCGGCAGATACTTTCCGAAACCGACGATCTGGTGATCGCCGGCGAAGCCGACGACGGCGCCGATGCCTTGCGTCTGGCGCGCAACCAGCGCTGGGATGTTTTTTTGCTAGACGTTTCGATGCCCAACCGCAACGGCATCGATACCTTGAAGCAACTTAAGAAGGAATTTCCCCGTCAACCGGTGCTGATGCTGAGCATGCACCCGGAGGAGCACTATGCCGTGCGCGCCATCAAATCCGGCGCCGCCGGCTACTTGACCAAGCAGAGCGCCCCGGAATTGCTGGTTACCGCAATCCGCCAGGTCGCCGCTGGCAAGCGCTTCATCAGCCCGACGCTGGCCGAGCAGCTCGCCGCGGCGATTGCCGACGATCATGAAAAAATGCCCCATGAGCGCATCACCGACCGGGAATATCAGGTCCTGGTTCGGATTGCCTTAGGCAAAACGCTCACCCAAATTGCCGAGGAGCTCAATCTAAGCGTGAAGACAGTCAGCGAATACCGCAAGCGACTGCTGGAGAAAATGCGCCTCGAAACCACGGCGGAATTGATCCGCTACGGCGTAGAGCACGGATTAGTACAATAGCCCCCGCCGCAAACAGCACAAACAGATAACGCCGAGCCCGATGCCCGACTTCACCCAGCCGTCCGAAATAGCCCGCGAAGTTCTGCGGCGCCTCGCCCAGCGGCGGATTCCGCCGACGCCGGACAACTATCTCGCGCTTTATCACGAAATCAGCGGCACGCCACCGACAGAGGTATTCCCGGAGCGCCGGTTGAAGAGTATCGCCGCCGCAATGCCGCGCGAGGTTCCCGAACAGTTGCGCCTGGGCCGGCTGCTCGACCAGTCGATCGCTGAGAAGAACTGGGTTTCGCTGAAGCAGGCGCTCAGTGAGGCATTCACCAAGTTGGGCGCATCGCCCCCCAACTGGTCGGCCCTGTTGCGCGAACTGATGGGGCAGCTGGACGCACGCAGCACGGGGGTGACCACTGCGCAGAAACGCGAGGCCATGGATCGTGTACTTGCCGCGTCGGCCACCCCGGATTTGCTCTTCCAGCGCCTACAGGGTCTGCTGCGAAACTGGGCGCGCGCACCGGAAGATTCTGCGCAGCCGCTCGCCGAAATGCCTGGCGATATCGTCCTACCGGCAGCCACGACGAGTGCCCCCCCGAGGGCGGTCGCGCCCTCCGCCGAACGCGGCGGTGCCGAATGGCGCGAGCTGATTGCCCTGATTCTCGATAACGCACTGCCGCCTTTACTTGCCGATGCCCCGGATTTGGCGGAGGAAGCGGCACAACTGTCGACCGAAATCCGCAGCCCGGAAATCACCGCGCAAGTCCACAGTTTCTCGGTGCGGCTGAAAAAATTCATCTATCGCCTGCATTTCATCGCCGAGGATCAGGCCGAACTGAAGGCGGCGTTGTTGAGCTTGTTGCGACTGCTGGTCGAAAACATCGACGAACTGGTAATCGACGACGAATGGCTACAGGGGCAGGTCGCCGTTGTCTCCGACCTGGTGAATCAACCGCTCAATCTGCGCCGCCTCGACGACGTCGAGCGTCGCCTGCGCGACCTGATCTATAAACAAAGCACGCTGAAGAAAAGTCTCAACGATGCCCGCGATCGACTCAGATCAATGTTGGCAACATTCGTCGACCGCCTCGCCGACATGTCCGCAACCACCGGCGACTATCACCAGAAAATGGAACGCTGCGCCAGCCGTGTCGGTGCTGCACAGGACATCGCTGAGTTGACCGACGTACTCGACGAGGTCATGCGCGAAACGCGCACCATCCAATTCTCTGCGCTCAAGTCGCGGGATGACCTGAGCGAAATGCGCTTGCGCGTCGACGAAGCGGAAAAAGAGGTCGCCCGACTCCAGGAGGAACTGGCGCAGACCAGCGATATGGTCCGTATCGACGCGCTCACCGGCACCCTCAACCGCAAGGGCATGGATGAAGCACTGGAGCGCGAGGTCGCACGGACTCGCCGCCAAAGCGTTTCCCTCTGCGTCGCCCTGCTCGATATCGACAACTTCAAACACCTCAACGACAACCTGGGCCACGAAGCCGGCGACGAAGCGCTGAAGCATCTGGCGCAGGTAGTGCGCGAAGCCATCCGGCCGCAAGACACGCTCGCCCGCTACGGCGGCGAGGAATTCGTCATCCTGCTGCCCGACACGCCGTTGGATGCCGGTGTCAGCGCCATGGCCCGCGTACAGCGGGAACTGACGCGAAAATTCTTTTTGCACAAAAACGAAAAACTGCTCATCACCTTCAGTTGCGGTGTCGCCGAGCTCGGCAACGACGAAGCCTCTGCCGCCGTCCTCAACCGAGCCGACCAAGCCATGTACCTCGCCAAGCGCGCCGGCAAGAACCGCGTGGTGGCTGCCTGAGAAAAAAATCATGCAAACCCTGTTCATCACCGGCGGTGCCGGTTTCATCGGCTCAGCCCTGGTTCGCCTGCTGATTGCCGAAAGCGATTATCGTCTGGTCAACATCGACAAACTTACCTACGCCGGCAACCTCGAATCCCTGGCCGCGGTGGCCGACGATCCGCGCCATCTGTTTTCCCGTACCGACATCTGCGATCGCGCGGCGCTGGATGCCCTGTTCTCCCGCCACCACCCCGCAGGCGTGATCCATCTGGCCGCGGAATCGCACGTCGACCGTTCCATCCATGGCCCCGGCGATTTCATCCAGACCAATATCGTCGGCACCTACACCCTGCTCGAAGCCAGCCGGGCCTACTGGAGCGGACTCGCGGAAGAGGAAAAACGGGGATTCCGCTTTCACCACGTCTCTACCGACGAGGTCTTCGGTAGCCTCGGCGAGACCGGGCAGTTCAGCGAAACCACCGCCTACGATCCACGCTCGCCCTACTCCGCCTCCAAGGCGGCTTCCGATCACTTGGTGCGCGCCTGGCACCACACCTATGGCCTGCCGGTGCTGGCGACCAACTGCTCGAACAATTACGGTCCCTATCATTTCCCCGAGAAGCTCATCCCGCTGATGCTGCTCAACGCCCTTGACGGCAAGCCGCTACCGATTTACGGCAAGGGCGACAATGTGCGCGACTGGCTGTATGTCGAAGACCATGCTCGCGCACTGAAGCGCGTGTTCGAAGGCGGCCGTGTCGGCGAGACCTATTGCATCGGCGGCAATGCCGAGCGCACCAATATGCAGGTGGTCGATACGCTGTGCGAACTGCTGGACAGGTTCCGGCCGCGCGCCGACGGCCAATCGTACCGAACGCAAAAGACCTTCGTCGCCGATCGCCCGGGTCATGATCGACGCTATGCGATCGATGCCGGGAAACTGAAAACCGAGCTGGACTGGTCGCCGCGCGAAAGCTTTGCCAGCGGCCTCGAAAAAACCGTGCGCTGGTATCTCGACCACCCCGACTGGGTCAGCCATGTGCGGAGCGGCGAATATCAAACCTGGCTTGAGCGGAATTACGCGGAACGGAGGACGGCATGAAGCGCAAAGGCATCATTCTTGCGGGCGGTGCCGGCACCCGGCTGCACCCGGCAACCCTTGCGGTTTCCAAACAGCTGCTGCCGATCTACGACAAGCCGATGATCTACTATCCGCTATCGACGCTGATGCTGGCAGGAATCTGCGACATCCTGCTGATCTCCACCCCGCAGGACACGCCGCGTTTCGAACAGCTGCTCGGCGATGGCCGGCAATGGGGGCTCAATCTCAGCTACGCCGTACAGCCCTCGCCCGACGGCCTGGCACAGGCTTTCCTCATCGGCCGCGCGTTCATCGCCGGAAATCCTTCGGCGCTGGTGCTGGGCGACAACATCTTTTACGGCCACGATCTGGCCGGGCAACTGAAGCGGGCCAGCGGGCAGGACTGCGGCGCAACGGTATTTGCTTATCCGGTACACGACCCGGAACGCTACGGCGTAGTCGAATTCGATGCCGAGCGACGCGCTGTCAGCATCGAAGAAAAACCGGTCCAGCCGAAATCGCGCTACGCGGTCACCGGACTTTATTTCTACGATAACCAGGTGGTCGACATTGCCGCTGCACTGAAGCCGTCGCCGCGCGGCGAACTGGAAATCACCGATGTCAATCGCCGCTATCTCGAACTCGGCCTGCTGGATGTCGAAATCATGGGGCGCGGCATGGCCTGGCTGGATACCGGCACCCACGACTCGTTGCTCGAAGCCGGGCAATACATCGCCACCCTGGAGAAGCGCCAGGGACTCAAAGTGGCCTGCCCGGAGGAAATCGCCTGGCGGCAGAAATGGATCGACGATGCGGCACTTGAATCGCTTGCCGCACCGCTCGCCAAGAACGGCTACGGTGCCTACCTGACCAGTCTGCTGCGGGAGAAAGTTTTCTGATGCGCGCCGTTGCCACGTCCATTGCCGACATCGTCGTCATCGAGCCGAGGGTGTTCGGTGACGAGCGCGGATTCTTTTTTGAGAGCTGGAACAAGCGCAGCCTTGCTGCCTTGGGGATCGACGCTGATTTCGTCCAGGACAATCATTCGCGATCGGCGCGCAACGTCCTGCGTGGTCTGCACTACCAGGTAGAACGCCCGCAGGGCAAGCTGGTCCGCGTGATCGCCGGAGAGGTTTTCGATGTCGCTGTGGATCTGCGTCGCAATTCGTCGACGTTCGGCCGCTGGGTCGGCTTCACCCTTTCGGCGGAAAACAAGCGCATGGCCTGGATTCCGCCCGGCTTCGCGCACGGTTTCTGCGTCACCTCCGACTATGCGGAGTTCCTCTACAAAACCACCGACTATTGGTATCCGGAACACGAACGCACCCTCGCCTGGAACGATCCGGCCCTGGCCATCGACTGGCCTCTCGCCGGACAACCGACCCTCGCCGCCAAGGACGCCGCGGGAGCATCGCTCGCCGACGCCGAGGCCTATCCCTGATGCGCATTCTGCTTACCGGCCGGAACGGCCAAGTCGGCTGGGAGCTGGAACGTACCCTGGCGCCGCTCGGCGAGATCGTCGCTTTCGACCGCCATGGCCTCGACCTCGCCGATGCCGACCGGCTCCGTACCGTCGTCCGCGAACTGAAGCCGCAACTGGTGGTAAATGCGGCCGCCTATACCGCCGTGGACCAGGCGGAACATGAAAGCGCACTCGCCGAGGCCATCAATGGCACCGCCCCCGGAATCCTCGCCGAAGAGTCGAAACGGCTGGGTGCCCTGCTGGTCCATTACTCCACCGATTACGTCTTCGACGGTACCAAGCCCGCACCGTACACCGAAGACGACCGCCCCCATCCCGGCAACGCCTACGGCCGCAGCAAGCTGGCCGGCGAGCAAGCGATCCAGGCAGTCGGCGGCCGCCACCTGATTTTCCGCACCTCCTGGGTCTATGGCCTGCGCGGCGGCAACTTCCTGCGCACCATGCAACGATTGGCCCGCGAAAGGAATGAACTCCGCGTAGTAGACGACCAAGTCGGCGCACCGACTTGGAGCCGGATGATCGCCGAGGCCAGCGCACTGGCGATCGCTACTCGGCACGCCGAGGGACTCTACCACCTCAGCGCGGGCGGCCAGACCTCGTGGTACGGCTTCGCCGAGCGAATACTGTCGGCCATGGGCTGGCACGGTCAATTGCAAGCCATCCCGAGTCGCGACTACCCGCTGCCCGCGCCGCGCCCAGCGAATTCCCGCCTGTGCTGCGATCGCCTGGCGGGCGACGCCGCCATCCGTCTGCCCGAATGGTCAGAAAGCCTCGCGCTTTGCCTCGCCTTGAGCTAAAGAATCCCTATAGCCGGCCGTAAAGACCGCCAAGGAGAAACGCCATGGACGTCACCGCACTCGCCTCCGTCGCCACCCAAATGAGCCAAGCCCGCACCGGCGAAGCGGTACAGGTCGCGGTTTTGCGCAAGGCCTTGGACGTCCAGGCGCAGGGCGCACTACAATTGATCCAGGCCGCCGCCCTTCAGACCAACAACCCGCCCCACCTCGGCAACGTCGTCGACACGTTCGCCTGATCTGCTTGCGCCGCTTGTTCCTTAGCACCTAAAGTTTTTTTCGGCGCTGCCGTTTAAGCATCTGAGGGCCGGCCTGACCGGCGACCGAAGATAATCATTCGTGCAGATCAACACCAACCTCTATGCGCTGAACACGACCCGCCATATGCAGCGGTCGCAAGCCGATTTGCAGCTCAGCCTGCAAAGATTGTCCTCCGGCCTGCGCATCAACGGGGCCAAGGACGATGCCGCCGGGCTCGCCATCGGCGATCGCATGACCACGCAGGTTCGCGGAACCAGTCAGGCGATTCGCAATGCCCAGGACGGCACGTCGATGCTGCAAACGGCCGAGGGCGCCCTCAACACCATCAACGACAACCTCCAGCGGATTCGAGAGCTGGCCATTCAGGCGGCCAATGGAACCAACAGCGCCAGCGACAAGAAAGCCCTCCAGGGTGAAGTCAATCAGTTACTGGCTGAAATTGACCGAATCGGCGAGACCGCAGCCTTCAACGGACAAAAGATTTTCGCCCAGTCAGACGCCAGCATTGCCGGAGATACCGACAAACGGGCCGTAACGGATGGGCTCAAGCTGGGCTGGCTGGAAACCTCGGTAGCACGCATCCAGCAGTACTACGGCATCACGGGCGACGATGCCGAAATCGACATTCAGCTTTCCGATTTCACCGATGGCGCGGGGGGCGTAGCGGCCCAGGTCGTAGGCTCCTTCGCCGGCTATTCGGGCAAGGGCTCGAATCTAAAGCTGCAAGTGGATATGGCCGACTTCAACCCGCCCAACCTGCCCAACGGCGGCACCGAGCCGTTCTTCAACGACCGCATCATCCAGCATGAATTGGTCCATGCGGTGATGTACCGGGCGATGAACTTCGGTTCCCTGCTGAACCCGGTCAGCTCGCAGGCAAGCAACTGGTTCATCGAAGGGATGGCCGAATTCATCCACGGTGCCGACGAGCGTATCGCCACCGATATTCAAGCCGCCGAAGCCGCAGGAGCCGCCGGGCGAGCCGTGCTGACCGGCACCGCAAACCTGTCGGCGACCACCGATCTGTCCTCAGCGGCCAGCAAACAATTCACCCTGACCTACAACGGCACCGACTACACCATCGATCTGGCTGGAGAAACGTTTAGCGGGGCAGGCGACAACGCCGCCACCCAGGCCGAAATCGTCACCGCCGTGCAAAACCGAATCAATGCCGACGTCAATCTTTCCGGCAACATCGCGGTCAGCGCCTCAGGAAACTTCGTCCGCCTGGTGACGACCGACAACGGCCCCACCACCTCGTTGCAAATCAAGGCCAGCAGCGGCGGTACGGGCCATACGGCCATTTTTGGCGGCGCAGTGGCCAGAGTGGATGCCGGCGACTACGACCTGCAAACTCTGGTCAACAACATCGCCGACAGCGGCGGTACGCCGACCTGGGCACTGGATTCGGCCCACTACTCTACGGGCTACGCCGCGGTGCGTTTCCTGCACCAAAAGATGAAGGATGCGGGAGCCACCGACGGCATCAAGGAATTCATGGTGTACCTCAACGAACACCAGGACCAGTCCGGCCTTGGCGGCGCCTTCGACCATTTTTTCGGCACCGGCGCCGGCAACCCCGCCTATACCGAAGCCAGTTTTCTACAGGAATTCCGCGACGACGGCGTGAACTTCATCAAGACCCGTATCGATCTCACCAATACCGATACCGGAGCAGTCGGCGGGCTCGACGCCGACAACGGGATTGCGCTGACGGCCGATACGGTGGTCAACGACAAAGGCAGCAAAATCATAGATTCGGAAGTCACCGGATTCACGCTCAACTTTGAACAAGTGGGTATCGGCGCATCCACAACCACTGCGCTGGCCTTTCAGGTGGGGTCCGATTCGAACCAGACCATTCTCTCCCAGGTAGGAGCGGTCGGAGTCGCCGTACTGGGCCTCAGCGGCACCGATGTCAGCGCCTCAGCCGAAGCCGCCCTGCTGAGGGTGGACGACGCGATGGAATATGTACGCGCACAGCGGGCCGAGATCGGTGCACAGCTGTCGCGTTTCGACTCGGCCATCCACAACCTCCAGGAAACCAACATTAACGTTTCCGCCGCCCGTTCAAGGACGATGGATGCCGACTATGCCCAGGAAACCGCTGGACTGGTGCGCAGCAAGATTCTCCAGCAAGCCTCCACCGCCATGCTGGCGCAAGCCAAAGCGCTACCGCAGATTGCGTTGCAGCTCCTGCGCGGCTGACTTCTTTGGCGCACCTGCCGTGCCGCTTTCCGCCAGCGCGCGGAGAAATGCATCCACCGTTTTTGTCCTACCGTTAATTAACCGGCTTTCCCCCTGCATTTGCGGGCATCCGTTCACGGTCTGATACGTTAAAAGGACGTATTCTGTCCAACCCCGAGGGGACAACCATGTTTAATGACCGGTCAGTGCTCGTCACCGGCGGCACCGGATCTTTCGGTCGCCGCTTCATTCGCACGCTGCTGAAGCAGCACAACCCGCGCCGCGTGGTGGTGTTCTCGCGCGACGAACTCAAGCAGTACGAAATGCAGCAGGATTTCGACGATCCGCGGATGCGCTTTTTTCTCGGCGACGTGCGCGACCGGGAGCGCCTGGTGCAGGCCATGCGCAACATCGACTACGTGGTCCATGCCGCCGCCCTGAAGCAGGTGCCGGCAGCCGAATACAACCCCACCGAGTGCATCCGTACCAACGTCAACGGCGCCGAGAACGTGATCCATGCCGCCATCGAAAACGGCGTCGGAAAAGTCATCGCACTGTCCACCGACAAGGCGGCCAGCCCGGTGAACCTCTACGGCGCCACCAAGCTGCTTTCCGACAAGCTGTTCATTGCCGCCAACAATATCACCGGCAACCACCCGACCCGCTTTGCCGTGGTCCGCTACGGCAATGTGGTCGGTTCCAGGGGCTCGGTAGTGCCGTTGTTCAAACGGCTGATCGACAGCGGCGCGAAAGACCTGCCGATCACCGACGCGCGCATGACCCGCTTCTGGATCACCCTGCAACAGGGCGTGGACTTCGTCGTCCAGGGCTTCGGCCGCATGTACGGCGGCGAGCTGTTCGTCCCCAAGATTCCGTCGGTGCGCATCACCGACTTGGCCGCCGCGATGGCGCCGCAACTGCCCCATCGCATCATCGGCATCCGCCCCGGCGAGAAGCTGCACGAGTTGATGATCTCCCGCGACGACAGCCTGCACACCCTGGAATTTTCCGATCATTACGTCATCACACCGAGTATCCGCTTCATTGAGGATCGCGAATACTCGACCAACGCCCTCGGCATATCCGGCACGCTGGTAGATGCCGGGTTCAAGTATTCCTCGGACATCAACCCGCATTTCCTGAACATCCCGGAAATCGGCAAGCTCAACGAGCTCGCATGATCCCCTACGGCCGCCAATCCATTTCCGCCGCCGACAAGGCCGCCGTGCTGGCGGTGCTGGACTCGGATTGGCTGACCCAGGGGCCGGCCGTCCCGCAGTTCGAAACTGCCGCCGCCGCGCTCTGCGACGCACCGCATGCAGTGGCTGTCAGCAGCGGTACCGCCGCCCTGCATCTGGCCTGCCTCGCCCTCGGCATCGGTCCCGGCGACCGGGTCTGGACCAGCCCGATCACTTTCGTCGCCTCGGCCAACTGCGCCCGCTACTGCGGGGCCGACGTTGACTTTGTGGACGTGGAGCCCGACAGCGTCAATCTGGACCCCCGGTGTCTGGCCGACAAACTGCACGCCGCACGCCGCGACGGAACGCTGCCAAAGCTGGTGATCCCGGTGCATTTTGCCGGCCGCTGCTGCGACATGGAGGCCATCGGCGAACTATCGCAGGAGTTCGGTTTCCATGTCGTCGAAGACGCCTGTCACGCCTTCGGCGCCGAGGACGGCCAGGGCGACCGGGTCGGCGCCTGCCGCCATTCGGACATCGCCGTCACCAGTTTCCACCCGGTGAAAATGGTCACCACAGGCGAAGGCGGCTTGCTCACCACCCGCGCTGCGGCCCTCGCCGAACGCCTGGCCCGACTGCGTTCCCACGGCATCGTCCGCGATCCGAAAGATATGGGCGGCGAGCCGGACGGCCCCTGGTACTACGAGCAGATCGAACTGGGTTACAACTACCGCATGACCGACCTGCAGGCCGCGTTGGGCAGCAGCCAGCTAAAGCGCCTGCCTCAGTTCCTGGCGCAGCGGAGGCAACTCGTCGGTCGCTATCGCGAGCTCCTCGCCACGCTGCCCGCCACCCTTCCCGCCGCAGGGGCCGACGACGCCTCGGCTTGGCATCTGTTCGTGGTGCGCGTCGCCGCGGCACGCCGGCGAGCCGTATTCGAAGCCCTGCGTGCCGCCGGCATCGGGGTCAACGTGCATTACATCCCGGTCCATTTGCAGCCCGACTACCGCCGGCTGGGTTTTGTCCCCGGCATGTTCCCGGAAGCCGAGCGCTACTACCGCGAAACCATCACCCTGCCGCTGTTTCCAGAACTGACCGAGGACGCGCAGAGCCAAGTCGCTGCGGCCCTCGCCGAGGCGCTGCAATGAAGATCGCCATCGTCCCGGCGCGCGGCGGCAGCAAACGCATTCCCCGCAAGAACGTCAAACTCTTCGCCGGCCTGCCGATGATCGCCCACTCGCTGCGCGCGGCGACGGCGAGCGGCCAGTTCGACCGCATCCTGGTCTCCAGCGAAGACGACGAGATTCTCGCCGTCGGCCGCGAGCATGGCGGTGAGTCCCTGCGCCGCCCGCCGGAACTTGCCGACGACCATACCGCCACCATTCCCGTCATCCGCCACGCCATCGGTTGGGCGGAAGCACAGGGCTGGCCTCTGGAAGCGGTCTGCTGCATCTACGCTACGGCCCCTTTCGTCCATGCCGACGACCTGCGCACAGGCTGGCGCCTGCTGCAACAGCCGGGAATGGATTTCGCCTTCGCCGCCACCACCTTCCCCTATCCGGTGTTTCGCGGCCTGTTGCGCGAAGGCAAGGGCGTGCGGATGATTTTCCCCGAACACTTCCCCACCCGCTCGCAGGATCTGCCGGAAGCCCTGCACGACGCCGGCCAGTTCTACTGGGGTACGCCACGCGCCTGGAAGGAAGAGGAACGCATCTTCTCCGAACGCGCGGCGCCGGTGATGCTGCCCCGGCATCGCGTGCAGGACATCGACACCGAGGAAGACTGGCAGCGGGCCGAACTGCTCTGGCGCCTGCTGGCGGCAGAGCCCTCCTGAGCGGAGCAAAAACTTTCATGCGCTTCGCTTTCCGTGCCGACGCCTCCAGCGCCATCGGCAGCGGGCACGTGGTCCGTTGCGCCGCCCTGGCGGACGAACTGAAACTTCGTGGCGAGCAAACCGTTTTCTTTTGCCGGGAAGCGCCGGGCCATTTGTGCGACTGGCTGGAAGCCAAGGGGCACGAGGTAAGGCGCCTTCCCGATGCGGAAGCGTCGCCGGCGCAGGAGATCGAACAGATGCAGGCCGCGCTCGGCGGCGAGCGTTTCGACTGGCTGATGGTAGACCACTACAGCCTCGACGCAGACTGGGAACGCGCCGTGGCGCCGGCGTTCGGCGCCCGCTGCGCGATCGACGACATCGGCCGCCGTCACGACTGCGAGGTGCTGCTGGACCAGAACGTCCTCGATGACGACAACGCCTACCGGGATCGGACACCGCACGGCTGCCGTCGTCTGCTGGGTCCCCGCTACGCCCTGCTGCGCGCCGGGTTCGCCGCCGCGCGGGGAATCCGGCGATACTCGGGCCGCATGGAGCATGTGCTGATCGGTTTCGGCGGCGCCGACCCGGGCGGCGAAACGGCGAAAGCCATCGAGGGCTTCATCGCAGGCACGCCTGAAGGCATTCAGGCCAGCGTGGTACTGGGGAAATCGAATCCCCATCGCGATGCGCTGATGCAGCATTACGCGCGGCATCCCCGACTCCAGCTGATCGAATACTGCGAGGACATGCCCGGACTGATGGCGTCCTGCGATCTGGCCATCGGCGCCGGCGGCATTTCCACATGGGAGCGGGCCTGCCTGGGTCTGCCGTCGATCGTCACCGCGATTGCGGAAAACCAGCGGCTGATCGCCGAAAGCGTCGCCCGGCGCGGCGGGCAGGTCTATCTGGGCACCCGGCCCACAACGGCCGACTACGCCGATGCCCTGCGGCTGCTCTCGTCCAATGCCTGGCTGCGCGAAAGTTGCGCCCGCATCGCCGCGCGACTCTGCGACGGACGGGGTTGCGGGCGCGTCGCCGCCGCCCTGCTGCCGCTGGCACTGGACTTGCGCCACGCCCGGCTGGACGACGCGAAAAACCTTCTCGCCTGGCGCAATGCCGAAATCAACCGATTGCCCAGCTTCGATCCGACACCGATTGCCCTCGACCGCCATTTGGCCTGGCTGCAGGCCACCTTGGCCGATCCCCGGCGCGTCCTGCTGATCGGCGCAGACCGCGACGCCGCGGTGGGTGTGCTACGGTACGACATCAACGACACGGAGGCCGAAGTGTCCATTTATCTGGTACCCGGTTGCCACGGTCAGGGCCGGGGCGAGCAATTGCTGAGGGCCGGGACGCACTGGTTGAGGCTGAACCGGCCTGGCGTCGCCCGCCTCAAGGCCCGCATCAAGGCCGACAACCGACGCTCCCAATCGGTTTTCTGCGCCGCCGGCTACGTGCGGGAAGCGGCCGAGTTCGTTCTCAACGTCAACTGAAGATCATGAAAATCGCCCATCGCCTCGTCAACCGCGACCAGCCCCCCTTCGTGATCGCCGAAATGTCCGGCAACCACAACCAGTCGCTGGAACGCGCGCTGGCCATCGTCGAGGCCGCCGCCGCCGCCGGTGCCCATGCGCTGAAGCTGCAAACCTATACCGCGGACACCATGACGCTGGACATCGCCGGCGCCGGCTTTTCGATCCAGGACGGCAACAGCCTGTGGAACGGACGCAGTCTCTACGATCTCTACCGAGAGGCGAGCACCCCCTGGGAATGGCACGGGCCGATCTTCGAGCGCTGCCGGACGCTTGGACTGATTCCCTTTTCCACCCCTTTCGACGAAACCGCCGTCGACTTTCTCGAACAACTCGGCGCCCCTTGCTACAAGGTGGCCTCCTTCGAGAACACCGACCTGCCGCTGATCCGCCGCATTGCCGCCACTGGCAAGCCGATGATCGTCTCCACCGGCATGGCCACGGTGGCCGAACTCGACGAGAGCGTGCGCGCCGCACGGGCGGCGGGTTGCCGCGAACTGGTGCTGCTCAAATGCACCAGCACCTACCCGGCGACGGCGGAGAACAGCAATGTGCTCACCGTCCCCCATCTGCGCACGCTGTTCGACTGCGAAGTGGGCATCTCCGACCACACCATGGGCGTCGGCGTGGCCGTGGCCGCCGTCGCCCTCGGGGCATGCGTGATCGAAAAGCACTTCACCCTGCGCCGCGCCGACGGCGGCGTGGACTCGGCCTTTTCCCTGGAGCCGGAAGAACTGCGTGCATTGGTCGTCGAAAGTGAACGCGCCTGGCAGTCGCTCGGCAGCGTCCGCTACGGTCCCACGGCGGCGGAGAAGAATTCCCTCGCCTTCCGCCGTTCGCTCTATGTGGTGGCCGACGTCAAGGCCGGCGAAGCGTTCACGCCCGACAATCTGCGCGCGATCCGTCCGGGGCTGGGGCTGGCCCCGAAGCATCTGGACGTATTTCTGGGCAAGAAGGCCGGTCGCGACATCGCCCGCGGCACGCCGCTGTCCTGGGACATGCTCTGAATGGCCCTGCGCGCCGTCCTCATCGGCTGCGGCAACATCGGCAGCGCCTTTGCCGACGATCCGCGCATCACCGACATCTACACCCACGCCGGCGCCTGGAGCGCCTGCGCCGATGTCGAACTGGCCGCCGTCTGCGACGCCAACGCCGAGCGGGCGCAGCGCTGCGCCCGGCGCTGGCAAGTGGCCGCACACTTCACCGACGTGGGCCAGATGCTCGACCGCGTGCGCCCGGAACTGGTCAGCATCTGCACCCCCGACGCCACGCATGCGGCGATTCTTGCCCAGGTCCTGGCGACACCCGGCGTCCGCGGCGTGCTCGCCGAGAAACCGTTGGCCCTGAGCTGCATGGACGGCCGCACCCTGGTCGCGCAGGCCGAAGCCCGCGGCATTGTCGTTGCCGTGAACTACTCCCGACGCTATGCCCGGGGACAGCGCCAGTTGGCGCAGCGGGTGAGAGACGGTCTGCTCGGCGAACTGCGCCAGATCCGCGGCTGCTACACCAAGGGCACGCTGCACAACGGCACCCACTGGATCGACTGGGCGCGCATGTTCGCCGGCGAAATCGCCGCCGTGCGCGGCTTCGACGCGCTCGGCGAGAACGGCGACGACCCGACCCTGGATGCCCGGCTGGAATTCGCCGGCGGCGCCGTCGGCACTCTGACCGCCCTCGATCACCGCGACTACAGCCTGTTCGAGATCGACCTGCTGGGTTCCCGGGGCCGACTGCGGATTTTCGACTCCGGCCACCGTTTTCAGCTCGATCTGGCCGGCGACAGCCCACGCTACTCCGGCTATCGGGCGCTGCTGGAACAGGAAAGCGGCGAAGTGGATATGCGCGACACCCTGTTGCTCGCCGCCGGCGACCTGCTGACCGCGGTGGCGCAGCGCCGCCCACCACTGTGTTCCGCCGCAGACGCCCTGGAAACGCTGGCGGTCGCCGAGGCGGCAAGGCTGTCGGCGAAACGGGGCGGCTTGGCCGTTGCGGTAGGCCGATGAATCGCGACGCGGCCTCGCGCCCGACCGTCGTCGCTGTCGCCGGCGATCCGGGCGGGGCGGCGGCACTGGCCCCCGTGGTCAGGGCGCTGCTCGACGAAGGGCGCTACCGGGTGATTCCCTGCGCCTATGCCCAGGCGGTCTCGCTCTGGCAGTCGCAGGGCATCGCGGCAATCGAAGCCGGCGGCCTGGCCGCCGCGCTGGCGGACGCGGACCTGCTGCTGGCAGCCACGTCGGTGAATGCCGAGAACCTCGAACTGGACGCCGTGGCCCGGGCGCAAAGCAAAGGCATCCCCTCGCTGGCCGTCCTCGACTTCTGGAGCAACTACCGGCGTCGCTTCCTCGCCGACGGCCGGCGGGTGCTTGCCGACAGGCTCGCCGTCATGGACGAACTGGCCCGTCGCGAGATGATCGACGAGGGATTTCCCGCCGACCGCCTGGTCGTCACCGGACAACCCGCGTTCGACCGGCTGGCACTGGCCCATGACCGTTTCACGCCGCAACGTCGCCGCGCCTTGAGAAGCGGGATCGGAGCGGACGCCGACGCACGTCTGGTGCTGTTCGTTTCCCAGCCTTTTGCCGACATTCACGGCAGCCCGGAAGCCGCGCGGGCCGCCCTCGGTTTCGACGAACACGACGTACTGGCGCTCACCTGCGCCGCCCTCTCGCATCTGGCAAAAAAGCACGGCACGCCGATCATCCTGGCCCTGCGTCCGCACCCGCGGGAATCCGACGACAAGTTTGCCGAAATTCAAGAAGACGATTTTCGTGTCGCTATCTGGAAGACGCAGGATCAGCTCGAAGCGGCCCTGAGTGCGGACTTGGTGCTGGGCATGAATTCGGCTTTGCTCTATGAAGCGACGCTGATGGGTTGTCCGGTGGTCAGCCTACAACCGGATTTGAAAGGACTCGATCCGCTGCCGAGCAACCGCAGCGGCCGCAGCATTGCCGTCTATGACCCGGACAAACTGCGAACTGTGCTCGAAAAGCTACTTTTTGGCCCTGATCGCCAAAGCATCGACGGAGTATCTTCCGGGAGTCTCCCGCCGGCCGGTTGCGCTACGGCGGCGGTGGTCGAGGAAATTCGTAAACTTCTCGGTGAAGCCTAGGAAAACACTGAACAAGTACCCACCGTTCGGGCTGAGCTTGTCGAAGCCCTTGATTTTGCGGGCGCGCATTTCGGCGCCCCGGAGGAAATCCCCTTGGGGGACAGGCTCAATGCGAACGGACTTATTCGGTGCTTCCCTCGCCGCACACAAGGAAAACCTATGTCTGACCAATCGTCCTTCAAGACCGAACAGGAAGCCTTCTGGGCTGGCGACTTCGGCAACGAATACATCGGCCGCAACAACGCACCCGAGCTTTTGGCCGCCAACCTGTCGCTGTTCTCGGAAATCCTCGGCCATGCCCAGCGAATCGGCTCGGTGATCGAATTCGGCGCCAACATCGGCATGAATCTGCGCGCGCTACGGCAACTGCTGCCGGCAGCCACGCTGGCCGCCATCGAAATCAATGCGCAGGCCGCCGCCGAACTCGGGTCTCTCGGCTATGTCGATGTGCGCCACCAGTCGATTCTCGATTACGCGCCGCGCGACAGCCACGACCTGGCCTTCATCAAGGGGGTGCTGATCCACATCAACCCGGAGCATCTGGGGACGGTCTACGACGCAATTTACGCCAGCAGCCGCAGGTATGTCTGCATGGTCGAGTACTACAACCCGACCCCGGTCAGCATCCCTTACCGGGGACATGAGGAGCGCCTGTTCAAGCGCGACTTCGCCGGCGAAATCATGGAACGCCATCCCGACCTGCGCCTGCTCGCCTATGGTTTCAAATACCGGCGCGACCCGCGTTTCCTGCACGGCGACGAGACTTGGTTCCTGATGGAAAAAACCGCCGCTGCAAACTAGCGGCCGGACAGCCATGCGCTACTGCAAACGCTGCGTCAATCCCGATACCCGGCCGAACATCGTGTTCGACGACGAGGGCGTTTGCCTGCCCTGCCGCCATGCCGAAGCCAAGGCCAACGAAGCCATCAATTGGGACGCCCGTCAGCGCGAGATCGAGGAAATCGCCCGCTGGGGCAAGGCCCACGCCCGCCACGGCTACGACTGCATCGTCACGGTCAGCGGCGGCAAGGACAGCACCCGCCAGGCTCTCCATGCCCGCGACGAACTGGGCCTGAAGCCCCTGCTGGTGAGTTGTGTCTATCCGCCCGAGCAGCAGGCCGAACGCGGCGCCGACAACCTGGCCAACCTGATCGAGCTGGGTTTCGACACCCTCAGCCTGAGCCTCAACCCGCAGGTCTGGAAGGCGCTGATGCTGCAAGGCTTCCTGCGCTATGCCAACTGGTGCAAGTCCACCGAGATGGCGCTCTACGCGATCCCGATCCACGCCGCCATCGCCTGGCAAATACCGCTGGTCTTCTACGGCGAGAATCCGTCCTTCACCATCGGTGAGCGGACCAGCGGCTACGACGGCGACGCCGGCAACCTGCGCAAGGGCAACACCATCGCCAGCGGCATAGACGAACTGGCGCCCGCCGACATCGCGGCGCAGGATCTGCACTTCTACCGCTACCCGAGCGTCGAGGAAATGGGGATGGCCGAACTGCGGCTGGTCTATCTGGGTTACTACATCCCCAACTTCAACCAGTACGAGAATGCCCGCATCGCCATCGAGCATGGGCTGAAAATTCGCACCGAACCGCCCGAAGCGATCGGCGACATCAACGGTTACACCGCACTCGACGAGGACTTCGTCACCGTCAACCAGATGATCAAATACATCAAGTACGGTTACGGGCGCGTCACCGACCAGGTCGTGGAAGGCATCAATGCCGGACTTTACGACCGCGCCGCCGGCATCGAACTGGTCAAGCGCTACGACGGCAAGTGCGACCCTTCGTTCATTCGCCGCTATTGCGATTACCTTGGCATCGACGAGCGCACGTTCTGGGAGGTCGTGGAATCCCAGCGGGGAGGACAGGACATCTGGAAAAAAGCGCCTGACGGGACCTGGCAACTCGCCGTAGACATCGACCGGACCTGACGATGAAAATCGGCATCATAGATTACGGCATGGGCAATACCGGCTCGGTATGCGCCGCCTTGACGCGACTGGGCGCCGCGGCCGTTCTCTCCAGCGCCTCCGATGACCTGGATGCCTGCGCGGGGCTGATCCTCCCTGGCGTCGGCGCCTTCCGACCGGCGATGGAACGCCTGGCCGCACAAGGTCTCGACAAAGCCATCCATCGCTGGGTGGACCGCGACCGCAAGCCCCTGCTGGGCATCTGCCTGGGCATGCAACTGCTCGCCAAAGACTCCACTGAAGGCGGGCTTTACCGCGGCCTGTCGCTGGTCGAGGGCCATGTAGTGCAGCTCGAGCCGAAAGGCGATTTGCGGGTTCCCCATGTCGGCTGGAACGAAGTGCATGCCGACCCGGAAAACGTACTGTTCCACGACATCGCACCGGGTAGCCATTTTTTCTTCGATCACAGCTATCACCTCACGCTGTCCAGTCTCGACATCAGTTGTGCCATCTTCGATTATGGTGGCAAGGGGCTGGCGGCCTTCCAGCGCGGGCACCTGTTCGGCGTCCAATTCCATCCGGAAAAGAGCCAGTACGCCGGCGCGGCATTGCTGAAAAATTTCCTCGCCTTCGTTGCCGGGAACACGCCGGTTCACCATGGAGACGGTCATGCTTAAGCCCCGCTTGATCGGCCTGGTGCCGGTGCGCCAGGGCATCGCCGTGCAAAGTCTCCAGTTCCACCGCTATCTGCCGCTGGGCCGGGCGGAAATTGCTGTCGAATATCTGGATCGCTGGGGCGCCGATGAAATCGTCCTGCTCGACATTTCCGCCAGCAGCGAACAACGCAGTATCGATCCGGCGCTGGTGCGCCGCTGCGCCGCCGTCTGCCGCACGCCGCTGACCGTCGGCGGCGGCATTGCAGAAGTCACCGCCGCATCCGCCCTGCTCGCGGCGGGGGCCGACAAAATCTGCGTCAACAGCGCCGCCGGCCGCGATCCCGATCTGGTTGACCGGCTCGCTTCGCGCTTCGGCGAGCAGTGCGTAGTGGTGTCGGTCGACGCACACCGCACGTCCTCCGGCTGGCAGGTGTTGACCGCCGGCGGCACAACGGCCGTGCCGCGCAGCCTGGAGGAAACCCTGTCCGTCATGCAATCCCACGGGGCCGGCGAAATCCTGCTCAACAGCATCGACCGGGATGGCAGCCGCCAAGGCTACGACCTGGAATTGATCCGCTACTGCGCACCCCGTATCCGCATTCCCTTGATCGCCGCCGGTGGCGCCGGCCATCCCGCGCATCTGGCGGCGGCCCTCGCGGCCGGTGCCTCAGCCGTGGCGGCGGCGAACATGCTGCATTACACGGAGCACAGCGTCATCGTCGCCAAACGACACATGCAATCGGCAGGCCACGCGATGCGGCTGGATTCGCCGGCGAACTACCCGGACGCCGGCTTCCTCGATTCCGGCCGACTTGCCATGGCCGACGAAACCCGACTCGACGCCGAGCGCTTCAACAAGCTGCCCGCGGACCCCGTATGAGATATTGCACGCGCTGCCTCTACCCGGAGAACCACCCGCTCCACCTCACCTTCGACAACGCAGGCGTGTGCAGCGGTTGCCGCGTCCATGAAGAGAAATACACCCTCGACTGGGCGGCACGCCTCGACGATCTGAAAAAACTGGCCGACGCCTACCGCAGCCGCAAACGCAGCGTCCACGATTGCGTCATCCCGGTCAGCGGCGCGCGCGACTCCTGGTTCATCGTCCACACGGTGAAACACGTGCTGGGCCTGCATCCGCTGCTGGTCACCTACAACAAGCACTACAACACCCGGCGCGGCATCCGCAATCTGGCCCTGCTGCGCACCCGCCTCGGCTGCGACATTCTGAGCCAGACCGTGGCCCCGCAGACGGTGAAGAAAATCACCCTCGAAACGCTGCGACTGCGCGGCAGCCTGTACTGGCACTGTCTTGCCGGTACGACCTCCTTTCCCGTTCAGGTGGCGGCGCGCTTCAGGATTCCGCTGGTGATCTGGGGTGCGCATCAAGGCCTCGATCAAGTGGGCATGTTTTCCCACACCGACGAAGTCGAAATGACGCGCAAGTACCGCAAGGAACACGACCTGATGGGCCTCGAAGCCGAAGAGCTGGCGCAGCAGAGCGCAGGCCGGCTGACCCAGGAAGAGGTAGCGCCCTTCGCCTACCCGAGCGACCGCGAGATCGCCGCCAGCGGCGTCCGCGGCATCTATCTGGGAAACTACCTCCCCTGGGACAGCAAAGCCCAGCACGAAGCCATGCTCGACCTCTACGGCTACGAAACCGCGGCCCAGCAGCGTACCTTCGACAGCTACAACGACGTGGACTGTTTCCATTATTCGGGCCTGCACGACCACATCAAGTTCCTTAAATGGGGTTACGGCAAAGCCACCGACCATGCCTGCCGGGAAATCCGGCTCAAACGCCTCAGCCGCGAAGCCGGCATCCGCCTGGCGCTGGATCATGCCGCACGGCCGCCACAGGATCTGCCCCTGTTCCTCGACTGGCTCGGCATGGAACGCGCGGAGTTCGACGCCCTGATCGATGCCCAGCGCGATCCGCGTGCCTGGGCGCAGCGCAACGGGCGATGGGAGTTGCAGGATTCGGTAGCCCACCACGCCGACGCCCCCGGTGTTGACGACGTGCGCCTTGCAAGCGGAGGCCCCTGCGACTTCCGCATCACACCCAACCGCCAGCCGGATATTCCCGACGACCGCTACATCCTCGTCGGCCGCGGCTGGGTCGACAACGAAACGAGATGACCATGTCCAAGCTTGCGCTCCTGGGCGGGCAACCGCTACGCCGAAAGCCCTTCCCGATCTACCGCACCCTCGGCGAAGAAGAAAAGCAGGCCGTGCTCGCCGTGCTCGACCGCGGCGTCCTGTCGCAATTCCTCGGCACATGGAGTCCGGACTTCAACGGCGGTCCGGAAATCCGGGCGCTGGAAAAGGAGTGGGCCGACTACTTCGGCGTACGCCATGCGGTAGCGATGAACTCGGCCACCTCCTGCCTCTATGCCGGCGTGGGGGCCGCCCATATCGGCCCCGGCGACGAAGTCATCGTCTCGCCCTACACCATGAGCGCGTCTGCCTCGGCCGCCCTGGTCTACGGCGGTATTCCGGTCTTCGCCGACATCGACCCGAACACCTTCTGCCTCGACCCGGCCAGCATCCGCCGCTGCATTTCGCCGCGCACCCGGGCCATCATCGCGGTGGATATCTTCGGCCATCCCGCCGCCTTCGACGAGATCATGGCCATTGCCAGGGAGCACACGCTGGTCGTCATCGAAGACTCGGCCCAGGCCCCGGGCGCCAAACTGGGCGGCAAATATGCCGGCACCCTGGCCGATATGGGCGTGTTCAGCCTCAACTATCACAAGACCATTCATTGCGGCGAAGGCGGCGTCATCGTCACCGACGACGACGCCTACGCCGATCGCCTGCGGCTGATCCGCAATCACGCCGAGGCGGTGGTCAAGGCCAAGGGCCATCGCGAACCCGATGCGCTGGTGAACATGCTCGGCTTCAATTACCGGATGACGGAAATCGAAGCCGCCATCGCGCGGCAGCAGTTGAAGAAGCTGGAGCGCCTGCTCGAACCGCGGATTGCCGCCGCCGGCTATCTCGCCGAGCAATTGGCCGCCATCCCCGGCCTGAGCGCGCCCCGCACCGTCGCCGGCGCGCGCCACGGCTATTACGTGTTCGCCATCAAGTACGATGCGGCCCGGATCGGCCTGCCACGGGCGCGCTTCGTCGAAGCCTTGCGCGCCGAAGGCATCCCGATCGGCATGGGTTACGTCGAACCGCTCTATCTCCAGCCGATGTACCAGCAGCGCATCGCCATCGGCCGCCACGGCTTTCCGTTTACCGAAGCCCGCCCCGAGGCTGTACGCTATGAACGCGGGCTGTGCCCGGTCGCCGAGGCCATGCATTTCGAATCGCTGCTGACTACCGACCTTTGCCATGCCGACATCGCGCAAAGCGATCTGGACGATTTCGTCGCCGGCATTCGCAAGGTGATCGACCACCGCAACGCGCTCATGGAGGCTGCGTAAGACAATGACTGTGCCATTTCTCGAAGGAACCCGGATCTACCTGCGCGGCCTCGAAGACGCCGACGCCGACGGCAGCTATCCCGACTGGCTCAACGACGCCGAAGTGTGCCAAGGCAACGGCCACCATGTCTTCCCCTATGCGCAGGCAGAAGCCGTCGAATACATCCGCAACACGCGGGGCAACCGTTCCGCGCTGGTGCTGGCCGTCGTGCTGCGCGAGGGCGACCGGCATATCGGCAACGTCGCCTTGCAGGCCATCCATCCGGTCCACCGCAGCGCCGAATTCGCCGTCCTGATGGGCGACAAGACGGCCTGGGGCAAGGGTTACGCCAGCGAAGCCGGCAGACTGATCTGCCGCCACGGCTTCGACGCATTGAATCTGCAGCGCATTTACTGCGGCACCTTTGCCGATAACCCAGGCATGATCGGCCTCGCCAAATCCCTGGGCATGAAGGAAGAGGGCCGCCGCCGGCAGGCCGTCTTCAAGAACGGCCGCTACGTGGACGTGGTCGAGTTCGGCCTATTGAGTGCCGAATTTCAGCGCTAGCTCGCAGGAGAATGGCTTTTCTCCACCGCCAAGGTCAGCCCTTTCACCAGTACCTCGCGGGCTTCTTCAAGGCGCCCGAGCTTTTGCAGGGCAAGCCCGAGATTGCGATAGGCATCGGCGTAATCCGCCTGTAGATCGACCGCGCGCTGGAAATGCTCGCGGGCTTTTTCCATCTCGCCTTTGCTGGCGTAGGCTGCACCGAGCGTATTGGCCAGACGCGCATCGCCGGGCCTATCCGCCGCCACCGCCTCAAGATGTTCGATCGCCTCATCCTGTTTGCCGCCAGTCATCAGAAGCGCCTTGGCCAAATTGAGACGCGCGGCCGCCAACTTGGGGTCACCGAATAACGCTCGTCGGTAGGCGGCGATGGAGTCTTCAATACGGCCGCGGCGACCGTATAAACCGCCCAGATTGTTCCAGGCTTTCGCATGGTGCGCTTCTCCCTCGACCACGGTCTCATACTCGGTCAGCGCTTCGTCGATGCGGCCGACATGCTCGAAAGCCAGAGCAAGGTTATAGCGTGCGAGCAGATAGCCGGACTGGGTGGCAATGGCACGTTGGTAGCAATCAATTGCGGAATCAAATTCCTGTCGAGCCACGTAAGTGTTCCCCAGATTACTCAGTGCATCCGGATATCCTGGCCTGATTTCCAGCGCCTGCTCGAAAGCGGCGGCGGCAAGGTCAAGTCGGCCCGAAGTCAAATAGAGCGCTCCCAGTTGATTGTGCGCATCGGCCAGCAGGGGGTCCAGCCGGATGGCCTGAGCAAATACCCGCTCAGCCTCCGCGGCATTGCCCAACAGGTCTTCCGCCACGCCGAGTAGCAGCAGGGCGTCCGAATGATGGGGGCGGACGACAAGGATCTCTTTGAAAATGTCCCGCGCACGCAACGGCTGGCCGCCATGAATGAAGAGCGTCCCGCGTGAAATCCGTTCTCGCAGCAGGTCGCGCTCCGCTTCGGCATCCAACCCGACAACTTCGCCCTCCTGAGCGCGCTGCCGGCTGCGTCGCGCAAGCTCAACGGACAACCCGCGCAAAGCTTCGGTCCAGGCATGGTCCCAGGGACGGAAGAATAATTGGGCGCTCGGATACCAAGGATGGTAGTCCTTGCCATGGCAGCTCCAATATTTGCTGGGCACAAACTGAAGAACGGGAATGTTCATAGCCCCGGCCATGGCGCCGACTGTATTGTCCGGCGCGATGACAATATCCAGCTCACTCATCAAGGCCGCCACATCGTCCAGACCGTCCTTCAGGTCGATATCCTTGAAATTATGAATAGCAATTCCGTTGGCGGCCTGCGCGGCGTCGAGTTCCTTCTGGCATTCGCCATATTGGAGGTTGATGAAGTGCACACCGGGAACGCTGAGGATATCGCCCCACTGTTCGAGTGCGGTGTAGCTGTCGCTCCGGGTGCCAGCAATGTTCATGCTGCGCCAGGAAATACCGACCTTCAGACCCGGTCCGAGTTGCGCAATCCGCCAGCGCCAGAAAGTCCGGCGCTGCGGATCGGGCACCAGATAACCTAGCTTCCCCGGGAATTGCGCAAAATCCCTACGCAGGTAACGGGCGAGGCTCATCCCCAAGGAGCTGTAATCGACTGTGATTTCCTTCGGCACATACACCGCATCGGGCAAGCGCGGGAGTATCGTGGCCGTGGGGAATGAGCGGGAATAAAGGGTCACCAGCCGAGGTTCGCATTCGATCAGACAATGCCCGGCCGCCCGGATCACGTCGTCGAACATGCTGGCGGCCCATATTTCATCGCCAAGCCCCTGTTCCGCCAGGATCAGGATCGACTTTCCAGCCAGCGGCTCCCCCCGCCAGTCTTCATACGGCAGCGTGTGATCGCGCAACTGATGCATCTTGCGGCGAGCTTCATAAGCCTCCCAGCCCTCATCCAAATTACCGATCAGCAAAAGTGCTGTCGCCAGATTGAAGCGTGCCTGATCGCAGCCAGGGTCGAATTCCAGATATTGCTGGTAATGGGTGATGGCTTCCCGCACCCGGCCCGTTTCCATGAGGCCAACGCCAAGATTAACGTTGGTGGCCACATCCTTCGGATCCAGCCGCACAGCATGACGATAAAAGGAATATGCCGTCTTGAACCGGCAGCGCGCGCGATAGATCGCACCCAGCAAGGTGAAGCCGGTCGCCCCGCGGGGCTTGACCTTGATCGCCCGCTTCACAAAGGGGATCGCCTCGTCGAATCGGTCGGACTCCATCAACAACTTGCCGAGCAGATACAGCCCCTCTGGTTCGTTGGGATTGATCGCCAAAGCTGTGCGCAACAGTTCTTCGGCGCGCGGCAAATTTTCTTCATCCGAATAAAACGCACTGCGCACCTTCAGGGCGGTATAGCAGCGGGGATCGCTCTTAAGTATCTCGTCGAGTTCGGCTTTCGCATCGTCCTTGCGCCCCAGCTTCATCATGGCCAGGGCGCGGTGGGACCGCATCTCCCCGTGGTCCGGAAAAACTTTGAGTACGGCGTCGAAGTGCTCAAGGGCTTCGGCCGGTCTGCCGTTCGCCATCTCTATCTGCCCCAGCAGGCTATGGGGGCCGGGATCGTCGGGGCCGGTGAGCAACAGTTCGTTGGCTTTTGTCGCTGCCGCCGAAAGATCGCCGGCGTTGAAGAAACGGACGGCGTCGACAAACCGGGTGTCCTCCGCCCCCGCGGATGCAGGCGCCTCGCCAGCGCTACCTATCCTTTTGTTTTTATTTGATTTCATTCAAGCCCCGCGAATTAAGTAATGGTGGCACCCCGCCTTGGAAGTCCATCTCTGCAAATGTCGCTAAAGTTTATGCGTAGCGCTCCGTAAATGAACCTGTAGGCGGCAGCGACTTTACAGGCTATGGCCGTTGCCGGGTCGAGTTGATCCAATTAAGGAGATCCATAATGGCACAGGTAATTAACACCAACGTATCGTCGCTGAATGCCCAGCGTAATTTGAATATGTCGCAAAGCGCTCTGGCGACATCGCTGCAACGGCTGTCTTCCGGCTTGCGCATCAACAGCGCCAAAGACGATGCCGCCGGCCTCGCGATTGCCGACCGGATGTCCTCGCAGATTCGCGGCCTCAACCAGGCCACCCGCAACGCCAACGACGGTATCTCGCTGGCGCAGACGGCCGAAGGCGCGCTCGGCGAGACCAACAACATCCTGCAACGTATCCGCGAATTGGCCATCCAGTCCGCCAACGCCACCAATTCCGCCTCCGACCGCGTCGCCCTACAGTCCGAAGTCAATCAGCTGATCGCTGAAATGGACCGTATCTCGAACACCACCTCGTTCAACGGCCTCAAGCTGCTCGACGGCAACTTCTCCGCACAGACCTTCCAGGTCGGCTCCGAAGCCAATCAGACGATCTCGGTCTCGGTCTCCGGTGCCGACTCGACCAGCCTCGGGGTCAACAAGACCAACACCAATAACACCACGCTGGGCATCACCAACTCCACCGGCGGCAGTTCCT
>Ga0172380_10002410_pt1 | contig 28789 bp, 23 predicted proteins | sample Leawe162metaG_FD_119747 | JGI IMG/M metagenome (GOLD analysis project Ga0172380, IMG submission 119747) | Leachate microbial communities from a municipal landfill in Southern Ontario, Canada - Leachate well 162 metaG | ecosystem: Engineered > Solid waste > Landfill > Unclassified | place... | reverse complement strand
TCCAGCTTCGACTAGTGAAGGTATTAAAACCAGAAGTAGTAAAAAGTAGAAAATCTTACGAAGCATATTACACTCCTTGTTTGTTGATGAATTTAAGAAAGGGTTTTCTGACGAGTAGAAATTGTATAAACTTACTCAATAGGGACCTCCCTTGTTTATTTAGTTAATTCTTAATTAAAAGTTTTAAAAATGTCTTAGAGATATGGAACTTTTATATCTCTTCATTAGTCTAAATAATAAATAATATTCGCACTTGTTTTATCTGGAAATAGCAAATCCAAGATATGGCACTGACTTTTTATAGTCAAGACATATTTTCCTTGTATATAGCCCATTTTTACTAAAACCCGATAATCCCAACAAAAATTTAATATAACCATAACATTTTGTCAAGGATTTATATGGTAGTACTGAATTTTTGCACTAAAAAATTTTTACTTAAAATATCCTTTTTTCTCATCAAAATCTTCTAAGCGGTTAATATAAATCAAAAGTATTCTGCAATCTATAAATAAATATTTAATAAATGAGCGTTGACGCTTCCTTCAATTTCTTTCCCTTCAAGCCATTTTACTATTTGAGTACCAAGTTGAAGAGCAATCTTTTCTTGAGCTTCATCAGTTGAAGCACCAAGATGTGGGGTAGCAATAACATTCCGATGATTAATTAATGTAAAATCTATTAGAGGCTCATTTTCAAATACATCAATAGCAACCCCTGCGACATGACCATCATTAAGCGCATCAAGAAGATCTGCTTCATTAATTAATCCGCCTCTTGCACAATTAACAATCCTTACGCCCTTCCTACATTTGTCTAAAGTTTTTTTAGATAATAAATTTTTTGTCTCGTCAGTAAGTGGAACATGCAACGAAATAAAATCAGCTATCGGATAAATCTCTTCTAATGATAATAATTTTATTTTTAATTCAGCTGCAGACTCTTCAGAAATTACCGGATCGAAACCGACTAAATTCATTCCGAATGAATTTGCTCTAATAGCGACTTCTCTCCCAATTTTTCCGAGTCCGATAATTCCAATTGTTTTTCCGAACAGTTCAGTACCGCTAAAAGATTTACGTTCCCACTTCCCACTTCTAAGTGAACTATTAGCTTGAGGGATATGTCGGCACATTGAGAGAAGGAGTGAGAAAGTATGTTCCGCAGCAGAAATTGTATTTCCGCCCGGAGTGTTCATTACAATAATTCCTTTTCTGGAGGCAGCATCTACATTGATGTTATCCACACCTGTACCGGCTCTTCCAATTAATTCTAATTTATTACCATGTTCAATAAGTTCGGCATCAGCTTTAACAGCACTCCGAACAATTAATACATTGTAGTTACTAATTATATTTAGTAATTCGTTTCTATTAATTTCTGGAAGATAATCGACCGCTATATCATTAGAGCCAAAAAGATTCACAATATTCTTATGAACCTTTTCGGCAATTAATATTTTTTTCATCAAAGTAATTTCTGAAGCTTTTCTGCGAATGCAGTTTTTGGTAGAGCACCGATAATGGTGTCTTTTACTTCCCCATTTTTAATAAATAAAACGGTTGGGATACTTCTTACGCCATACTTAACGGCGATATTTGGATTTTCATCTACATCAAGTTTACCAACAACAGCTTTGCCATCATATTCTGTTGCTAGTTCTTCAATAACCGGAGCAATAGCTCGGCACGGTCCGCACCATGTTGCCCAAAAATCTACAATCACCGGCTTATCAGTTGCCGCAATCTCTGAATCAAAATTACTATCTGTAAAGGTAAATGGTTTCATATTTTTTCCCTCCTATAAATAAATTACATCACTCCATTTTTTTTAATTACTTCACGAGCAATGATACCTTTTTGTATTTCATTGGTACCTTCAAAAATTTTATTAATTCTAGCATCACGATACATTCTCTCTATTGGTAATTCACGTGAATACCCCATACCTCCATGTATCTGAACTGCAAGATCAGCTACTTTTACTATACCTTCCGAGCTAACTAATTTTACAATTGCTGATGCTTTGGAAATATTTTTTTTCAAGTCATAATCTACTGCGGTTCTATAAATAATAGATTCCATCTGATAAATAATTGATGCCATATCAGAAAGCATAAATTGTATAGCTTGAAAATTACTTATAGATTGATCAAACTGTTTTCTTTGCTTAGCATAAACAGTTGACATTTCCAACAACTCTTTGCAAGCACCAAGACAAGCGGCACCAAGACCTAGTCTTCCGGCATCTAATGCTTTCATAGCAAGAAGAAAACCTCTTCCTTCAACTCCGATCAAATTTTCTTTTGGTATTCTTACGTTATCAAATGTGATTGCATTTGTCATACTTCCTCTAATACCCATCTTCTTCTCCGGGGGTCCTGCTGAATATCCGGGAGTATTTGTTTCAACAATAAAAGTGGAAACGCCTCTTTCAGTTCTTGCGAATACAGAAACGATATCAGCCATTCCACCATTAGTAATCCAAAGTTTCTCACCATTGATAACCCATTCATCGCCATCAAGAACGGCTTTTGTTTTTACATTAAATGAATCTGAACCTGCTGATGCTTCGGTCAAACAAAATGCAGCAATCTTTTCCCCTTTAGCTAATGGAGTAAGATATTTTTTCTTTTGTTCTTCTGAACCGCCAAGATAAATTACATTAGCACCAATCGATTGATGAGCACCAATAAATGTGGCTGTGGATATACAGCCGCGTGCAATCTCTTCCTGCATTACGCAATACCCAACTTCACCAAATCCTAGTCCGCCATATTCTTCAGGGAACGTCATTCCCAAAAACCCCATCTCGGCTATTTTATCTATTAGTTCTCTCGGTATTTTTTCATCTTCATCAATCTTTGCGGCAATAGGTTTAATTTCGCTATTTACGAAATCACGTACCATACTCCGCAGCATCTTTTGATCTTCATTTAAAGCAAATTCTTGCATAGTTTATCTCTATTATTTTATGGACTGGCTAGTTTTATCGCCGATATAATTAACACTGTATTCACCACCATCAACACCAATAACGCTTCCTGAAATCCAGTAAGCATTTTCATGACATAATAGGGCTATTGCTTTTCCTACATCTTCAGGAGTTGTAAGTCTTCCTGTTGGATTTTTCATTCTTGCGGATTCTAACATCTTATCATTATTTGGAATTTTTCTTACTGCCGGAGTATCAGTAACACCTGCCATAATTGAATTACATGTAATACCCATTGAACCAAGTTCAACAGATAACTGACGTATATGAGCTTCGAGTGCCGCCTTAGCAGCGGAGACTGCTCCGTAATTTGGAATAACTGTATGTGAGCCTGCACTGGTAAGAGCAAAGATTCTTCCGTTCTTTGCAAATAGATCGTGCTGAACTAATCCCTGTGTCCAATAAACTAATGAATGAGCCATTACGTCCACAGTCATAGCCATCTGGGATTGAGAAATACAATCATTTGGGTCTTTAGCAATGTATGGTTTCAATGCACCGAATGCAAGTGAATGTACAAGTACATGAACTAATGGATGTTCTTTTCCTGCAAATCGTTCTTTGATTTCATCAAGAACATCAACTCTTTTAATTGGATCAGCAGCATTTATATTAAAGAAGACAGCTTGCTGTCCGGTCTTTTCGATTTTTTTAATTACTTGGTGAACAGACGGCATAGTAATTTGTCTATCAAGATGAATTCCAAAAATACTATAACCTGCTTTGGCGAGTTCAACTGCTGAAGCTCCGCCGAAACCGCTTGATGCACCCAAGATCAATGCCCATTTTTTTTCCATCTTTTCCCCTTCAGTTTAAGGCGGTAAACTTACTAAATTGATAAATCAAATCAAATTAAAAGCAGATACCCTTATCCACTAACTAGTAAGGTAAATTACGTTTCCTTCACCTACAAGTTGATATAATGATTCAATAAATTCAGCATTTAATTCTATTTTATAATCAACAAAAAAATCACGATTTTTTTTCTTTTCGATAATTCTTATATAAAGCTGAGTATTGCCCGAGTGATCTTCAATCAATTTTTTAAGTGCTTCAATTGTTTCTTGAGTATGAATATCTTCATCTAAAATAATAGCAACTTTTTTTGTCAATTTATTTTTTACATCTGCAAGAGGAATAGCATCTTCAGCATGTAATTTAATTGTATCTCCGGAACTTTCGAGTCTGCCCACAATTAATAATGTTGCTTCGGAAACAATAACATCTTCATATTTAGGAAATACTTTTCCAAACATTAAACATTCACATGAACCGGAAAAATCATCCATCTTGAAAAATGCCATTTTATTACCGGAACGATCTATTTTAGTTTTTATATCAGTAACAATACCACAGACTCTTACAGTGTCATTAAAATTATATGTTTCTTCTTCGCCCAAATGTACAGTGGCAAAAGATCTATACTCCACATCATATTTGCGAAGTGGGTGATCGGAAAGATAGAAACCAAGGACTTCCCTTTCTTTAGATAAAATTTCATTTGGTTCCCAGTCTCTAACAATTGGAAGTTCTGGCTCATAGAATTCCATTTCTTTTTCTTCAGAGAAGAATAAACTATCGACATGTTTATCTTTAGCTGACTGAAGTTTGTTCCCATGTTCAAGTGCTTCTTGTATTGCACTAAATTTTTGAGCGCGGTTACCCGGAAGCAAATCCATTGCCCCTGCTAATACCATTCCTTCGAGAGTTCTTTTATTTACTATCCTTGTATCCACATTAGCACAAAAATCATAAATTGAAGTAAAATCTCTTCCCAATGCTTCTCTTGCTCTTACGATTTCTTCGACAGCATTTATGCCAACATTTTTAATAGCTGACATTCCGAAGATTACTTTACCGGCTTCAACATTAAATTTTACAGAAGGCTTATTTATATTCGGAGGCAATACATCCACTTTTAGTTTCCGACAGTCTTCTAGAAGTCCTGTTACTTTTTCCGCTTTACCATATTCATTCGATAAATTCGCGGCTAAAAATTCTTCTAAATAATGTGTTTTTAAATATGCCGTTTGATAAGCCACCATAGAATAAGCAACGGAGTGGCTCTTATTAAAACCATAGTTTGCAAATTTATCAATTACATCAAATATTTCTTCTGCAATTTTTTTAGATACACCATTTTTTTCAGCACCTTGAACAAAAAATGTTTTTTGTTCAGCCATTGCCTTAAGATCTTTTTTACCCATTGCACGGCGCAATAAATCTGCATCTGCTAATGACATGCCTGCAACTTTATTAGCAATTTGTATTACCTGTTCCTGATAAACAATTACGCCGTAAGTTTCTTTTAGTATCGGTTCTAAGATCGGATGAAGATAAGTAATTTTTTTCTTACCATTTTTGCACGAAATAAAATCATCAATAAATTGCATTGGACCGGGACGGTATAATGCGTTCATTGCAGAAAGATCATTAATAGAAGCCGGCTTTAATTTTTTTAAGTGCTCACGCATCGGGGAACTTTCAAACTGAAAGATTGCGGTAGTCTGCCCTTTTGAAAAAAGAGAATATGTTTCTTTGTCATCGAGAGGAATTTCGTCAATATCGATTTCGATTCCTCTGGTTCTTTTAATTATTTCGAGAGTATCTCTAATAATTGAAAGCGTAATAAGTCCCAAGAAATCCATCTTAAGAAGACCTGCATCCTCAAGCTCTTTCATATTAAACTGAGTAACGAGTGCTTGGTCATCTCCATTAATAGCAAGGGGAACATAGTCGCTTACTTCACCCGGAGCTATTACAACACCTGCGGCATGCTTCGATGCATTCCTATTCATTCCCTCAAGTATTCGTGCATACTTTATTAAGTCCTGCATCAATGGATCGTCTGTTTTTTTAAGCCACGCTAATTCCGGTACTTCATCTAACGCCTGATCAATTGTAAAAACTTTTCCAAACTTAGAAGGTATCCATTTTGTAATTTCATTTACTTTTGGAATTGGTATTTTTAATACACGGGCAACATCTCTAATTACTGCTTTTGATGAAAGTCGGTTAAATGTAATAATCTGGCATACAGAATTTTCGCCATATTTTTCCTTAACGTATTTAATCGCTTCTTCGCGTTGATCATCAGCAAAATCAACATCAATATCGGGCATCGATTGTCTTGCCGGATTTAAAAATCGTTCAAATAAAAGTCCATAATCTAATGGGTTTACATTAGTAATACCAAGCGAATAAGCGACAAGCGAACCGGCGGCACTACCACGACCAGGTCCAACAGGGATACCTCTTGATTTTGCGGCATTAATAAAATCTTGAACAATAAGAAAATATCCGGCATATCCCATATCTTTAATAACGCCAAGCTCGAACTTAAAACGGTCTTCTGCTTCCGGAGTTATTGTTTTTAATTTTTTTTCTAATCCTTCCCAGCCTAAATTTTCTAAATACTCTTCGAGGTTTTTTGCTTTTGATTCAGGGGGAATTGGAAACTGAGGATATAGAAGACCTTCCTTATCGAGACTTAAATTTATCTTCTGTTCTATCTCTAAAGTATTTTCGATAGCACCTTTATAATTCTTAAAGAGCTTCTTCATCTCTTCGGGAGACTTAAAATAAACCTGATCAGTACCGTATCTTAAATTTTTATGGTCTGCAGTTCCGGTTTTGTCTCCAAGCAATAGTAATATATTATGAGCTATTGCATGATCTTGTTTTATATAATGAATATCGTTTGTAGCGACAAGCTTAATGCCAAGTTCACGAGAGAGCTTAGGCATTCCTTCAAGTACCGGTTTTTCCACTTCAAGACCATGATCCTGAATTTCGAGATAGAAATCATCACCGAATATTTCAAAAAGTCTAATTGCATTTTCGCGTGCCTTTGCATAATCATTTGCCACCAATTGTGCAGAGACAGGACCTGCGGGACATGCGGAAGTACAGATAAGACCTTCACTCATCCCTCTTAAAAGTTCAAGATCAATTCTTGGTTTATAATAGAAACCTTCTTTCTGTCCAAGTGTAGCTAATTTTATTAAATTTTTATAGCCGATTTTGTTCTTTGCTAATAGTATTAGATGATTATAATGTTTTGATCTTTTCTTACCCCCCGCATAATCATTACCTCTTTCGAATCGGCTGCCATCGAAAACAATATAAGCTTCCATTCCAATGATTGGCTTTATACCTGCCTTTTTTGCATATTTATAAAATTCAGATGCTCCATACATTACTCCGTGATCAGTAAGAGCAAGAGCATGCATATCCATTTCTGTAGCTGTTTTAACCAAAGCTCCTACTGTACAGGCAGCGTCCTGCAGACTATAATGTGAATGATTGTGAAGATGTATAAAATCTGACATAATAAACCTTAGTTAATCCTTTCCTGTATGACCAAACCCGTTTGCACCTCTTTTTGATTCCTCTAGATTTCCCGAGAGAATAAAATTTGCTTTAATAACTTCTGAAACAACCATCTGTGCAATTCTATCACCTCGATTTATAACGAAATCTGTATCGCTGAAATTGAATAAAATAATTTTAATTTCACCTCTATAATCTGAATCGATCGTTCCGGGAGAATTGAGTACACTAATACCATGCTTAGCAGCGAGTCCGCTTCTCGGTCTGATCTGAATTTCATAACCCTCAGGAATTTCAACCGATAGATTTGTGGGGATTAATGCGAACTTTCCTGCATTAATAATTTTCATTTCATTGATTGCGGCTCTTAAATCTAATCCGCTGCTTCCGATAGTTTCATACTTTGGCAATTCCACATCATCAAATCCGGAATTCCATTTCGATATTTTTATATTAATTTCTTTCATTGTGGTATCTTCTTGGTTTAGAGACAAATTTAAGGATTTAAAACTAATTTTCTATCTTGATTCTTTAAAAGAAATTATCTTCTTCTAATTATTCGACTTAAGATTATTTTTACTTCTCTTAAATTAATAATCTTTGAAGCGAATAAGACTATTATAAATAGTGAAAGGAATAAGAATTTATACGGAATTGTTAACATATTATTTAGGAATAGTAGATAATAAATCGAAATTGAAGTAAACAATAAAATTAATAATGGAATAATTTTGCGGTATTCATATTCTAGATGATAAAATTTTTGAGAGACTATAAATAGTCCTGAAGACATTATTAAATAACTAGCAAGTGTAGCAAGAGCCGCTCCATATATTCCTATAATCGGAATTAATAAAAGATTAATTACAACATTAGTTACCGCACCCGCCAAAGTAACCAATGGAAAATATGTGGTTTTCTCTTCGATATAAATTCCGGCGGTAAAGTTTATATATAATCCGTGAAATAAATAACCGAGTAAAATAATTGGGACAATACCTACACCGGAGATATAGTCTTTCCCGAAAATTGAAATGCCAGGGAGAAATTGGAACTTAATAAAATCTTCAACAAACAAAGATAGTACTACCCAAATCATGGAAGTAGTTATAAGGAACAGTGTAAAAATTTTAGAAAACAATTCCTTTGCTTCTTTTTCTTTTGCATTATTAAGGAAAAACGGCTGCCATGCATATTGGAACATAGAAACAAAAAGCATCATGAAAATGCCAAGTTTATAATTCGCCTGATAAATTCCAAGTGTTGCCGAATCGGTCATTGCTAAGACTAATGGTCTATCGATTACCTGAACAATCATGGCTCCCATACTTGCCGGAAGATATGGTATCCCGAATTTCAATAATCTTTTAAATAAATTTTTATCGAAGGCTGGTTTTAGATATTTTGTTGTTGCAGGAAGTAGAGCCACAAATGAAAAAACTGATGCTATAAGATTAGAAATTAAAATTCCTTCTAAACCCATTTTGAAAACGACAATTAGAACAATATTGAGCAGTAAGAAAATCATAATATTAATAAATTTTATTACTGCAAAACTTAGTGCCTTCCTTTGAAGACGTAAATATGCAAATGGTATTAGTGCAAGTGTATCAAAGAAAAGTATATATATGAGATAGTCGTATAGATATCGGTAGTTCTCTGGCAGTTCCATTATTATACAAATGGATGGCTTTAGAAAATAAAGAAGTAGCGAAAATAATAATGACGATATAAAGATAGTCCAAAAAGAAGTAGAAAAAACTCGGCTCTTTTCAGAATCATTTACCGCTATTGAAGAAAATTTTAGAAAAGCTGCATCAACTCCATAGATATAAACAATATTAAGAAAAGCTAAATAAGCATATATATTAGAATAGATACCGAAATCAGTTGGATTAATGACATGAGTATAGAACGGAACTATTATGAACCCTATAAACCTGCCCACAATAGTAGAGATACCATATATGGCAGTGTCTTTTGTAAGTTCTTTTATTTTTTCTTTCATTTAATCTATTGGTTAAAAATAGGGCTTGAGTGCATCAACGTAAATTTGAGGCGGCTTTACTGCTCTCTTCGTTTCAGCTCTTATAAAAATATGTGTGGTAAATCCCTCGCACACTATTGTATCTGTTTCCTCTTTCCTAATAATATATTCAATACGAACCTTTGGCGTATATAATTCTTTTACAGTCGCTTCAATTTCTAAAAGATCATCATAAGTAGCCGGAGTTTTATATTTTAATCCTGCTTCTATAAGTGGCAGTTGAAATCCATTTTTTTCCACTTCGGCATAAGCTAATCCAACACTGCGTAGTAATTCAGTCCTGCCGACTTCAAAATATTCAAGATACTTTCCATTATAAACAAATGTCATTTTATCAGTATCTGCATATCGAACGCGAATGTGAGTTTTATAAGTAAGCATATTAATCCGAGAGACTCTCACAAATAATGTGAGGGATAAAAATTTTTATTCTATAAATTTGCCCATTTTACCAAATTTTTCATATCTATTTTGAATCAGTTTATCGGGCTTGGTTTTTACTAATTGTGCTAATTCTTGCTTGAGTGTATCTTTTAAGATTGCTGCCATTAAGATATGATCTCTATGTGCGCCGCCTAATGGTTCAGGAATAATTCTATCAACTATTCCTTGTTCTAATAAATCGGGAGCAGTAAGTTTTAGTGCTTCGGCGGCTTGCTCTTTATAATCCCAACTACGCCACAAGATACTTGAACAAGATTCAGGACTAATAACAGAATACCATGAATTTTCGAACATCAAAACACGGTCGCCAATTCCGATACCAATTGCTCCGCCGCTGGCACCTTCGCCAACAATTACAACTATAATCGGAACTTTGAGGGCACACATTGCAATAAGATTTCTAGCAATAGCTTCAGCTTGTCCGCGCTGTTCTGCTTCTAAACCGGGATATGCACCCGGAGTATCAAGCAGTGTGATTACGGGTTTATTAAATTTTTCTGCTAATTTCATTAATCGGAGTGCTTTGCGGTATCCTTCGGGATTTGCCATTCCGAAATTACGATACAAATTTGATTTTGTATCGCGCCCTTTTTGATGCCCAATCATCATTATTTTATATTCATCGAGCTTCGCAAATCCGCCAACTATCGCATGATCATCACTGAAATATCGATCGCCATGCAATTCGATGAAATCCTGAGTCATCATATAAATATAATCTAATGTATATGGACGTTCGGGATGTCGTGCCAGCTGAACCTTCTGCCATCTTGTAAGATTATCATAAATATTCTTTTTTAATAAAAGAACTTTTTCTTCCAATTTTTTTATTTCATCAGATATATCGAGAGTACCTTCAAACTTGCGCATCTCTTCAATTTTATTTTCAAGCTCTATAATTGGTTTTTCAAACTCCAATATAGTTTTTGCCATTATTGCTCCGTTCTAAAAAAAAGTTTAGAAATTGTTTTACCGAGTATTTCCATATCTAACCAAATATTATAATTCTTAGCATAATAGATATCGATCTTTCTTAATTCATCTTGATCATTTGTATCTAAGTTTTCAATAAACCAAAAACCGGTAAGTCCTTTTTTCCCTACAAATAAATCATCATAATAAGAATTGGAAAAAGGACCAACGAAACTGTACTGCCCAATAACGATTAAAGGCACCTTAATTATAAAATTATAAAGTTTTCCTTTTTTCTTTCTGAATAAGGAGAATAAATATATAAAAGGATAGATAGAAAGTAAAACTAATAGTCCTATAATCACATCGAACATCCTTTTTGAAAGGACATGGAAAAGAGATGAAATATTATATTCAATTTTTAATAAAGGAATATCATCAACCATAGAAATAGCAGATTTGCCGACTACATAATCAAGATCACTGCCGGAGACGAGAAATTCTACTTTTAATCCACCGCATTCTGAAACGACACTAAACATTTGAGTAAAAGAAATTTCTTTAGTTGAAAAAATCACTAATTCAATTTTCTTCTCCGAGATAATCTTCTTAAGATTTTCCAACGTACCAAGATATTCATATGAAGAAATTTTCCGTCCGACATCTTTTCTTGATTTGCTAATAAAGCCTACAACTTCATATAAAGCATTTACATTTTTTTTTAATTTACCGGCAAGATTTATAAGAGTATTTTCATCTCCAACCAAAAGAGTTTTTCTTTTTTTAGTATCACTAACTAAACCAACTTTAAAGAAAAACATCACTAATATTCGCCATAGTGGGAATGCTACAAGAACTATTAAATAAGTAATAAGTATTACAGCCCTGCTGAATGCAAATTGCTTAAAGAAAAACGTCAATGAAGATAAAAGAAGAAGTCCATATAGTAAAGAGAGAATAATTCTAAGAATAGATAATGATTTTTTTTTATATGCATTTGTTAGAGAAGATATTAGCAATTGGAAAAGAGATGGCAAAAAATAAACATAAGGCACTGCAAATGAGGGAAATCCTTCCCAAGTAATTTTTTCGGCTGAGTGAATTTTTTCAGCAGTATAAATAGCCCCCGAAAAAAATATAAAATCAATTACCGCCGAGGCAATCGGTAATTTATAAATATTTATAAATGCTAGTATCGTCCTTATAAAAATTGCTAATCTTAATATTGACTCAACAATAATAGAAGCTGAGAAATGTTTTTTCACAAATAAGTGCATTGCTTCATAAAATATTTTTGTCTCATCAATACTGCTTCTTTTTGTGCTTTCACCTTTATAATGAATAATCTCTGTGGTATGAACATAAAAAACTTTGAATCCGGCATTTTGTGTTCGATAGCAAAGATCCAAATCTTCTCCATACATAAAAAACTGAGGATCAAATCCACCAATTTTATCATAAGTCTCTTTGCGAAGCATCATAAAAGCACCACTAACTGCATCTACTTCATACGTTTTATTCTCATTAAGATAAGTGAGATTATACTTAGCGAATAATTTGCTTTTTGGGAAAAGCTTACTTAATCCGATAACTTTTGTAAAGGAAGTCCATGGACCGGGGAAGCCTCTTCTGCAAGCTAATTGAAGCGAGCCATCAGGATTTAAAACCTTACATCCTGCCATTCCGGCTTCAAGATTATTCTTAAAAAATTGAAGCATCTTTTCAAATGTATCTTCACGAACAATCGTATCGGGATTTAGTAAAAGAATATACTTCCCTTTTGCGATTTCTAATGCCTGGTTATTTGCAGTCCCAAATCCTACATTTTTTTTATTCTTGATTTGAATTACGGAAGGGTATTTTTCTTCGACTAGTTCCATACTTCCATCTTCAGAAGCATTATCTACCACAATTATTTCGGTATCGATTTTTCCGAGTGCTTTATATATTGATGAGAGAGAATTTAATAAAAATTCTTTAACGTTATAATTAACAATTATGACAGATAAATCGCACATGGTGGATTAATCTAATCTCCCGAATAAACTTCGGCATCTAAGCTTCCACACCATAAAAATTGCCTCATGAACAATTTTTTTGGACATCTTTGAAGTTCCTTGAAATCTATCAGTGAATACAATTGGGAATTCAAAAATCTTAAACCCTTTCTTCCATGCTATATAGTTCATTTCGATCTGGAATGAATAGCCATTAGATTTAATTTTATCCAAATTAATCGAGCGGAGTACTTCACTTCGAAAACATTTGAATCCGCCAGTACCATCTTTTATCGGAAGTCCGGTAATTATTCTTGTGTACATATTAGCGAAATAACTAAGTAACAAGCGGCTAATGGGCCAATTGACTACATTTACACCCTTAATATACCTGCTGCCTATAACGAGATCATAATTTTTTATATGTTCTAAAAATATTTTTACATCGTCAGGATTATGTGAATAATCAGCATCCATCTGAACAGCCACATCAAATCCATTAGTAAGCATATATTTATAACCTTCAACATACGCAGTGCCAAGACCCATTTTACCGGCTCTTTTAATTAGATGAACTCTTTGATCGTTCTCTGCAAAATCTTTAACCCATTTATGAGTTCCGTCCGGTGAATTGTCATCAATAACCAAAATACTTACTTCCGGATATTTGGAAAGAAGATAGGGAACTAATTTTTGGATATTATCTATTTCGTTATATGTTGGGATTAATATTATTGATTTCATAGCTATTCAAAATGTCCTTTTCCAAATAAAACAACTAATACAGTTCTAAAAATAATTTTTATGTCCATCCTTAAACTCATGTTTTCGATATAGAATAGATCGAATTGAAGTTTTTTCTTTACATCTTCTACTGATTCATCGTATTTATGTTTCACTTGCGCCCAACCGGTTACTCCCGGTCTCACTTTTAATCTTCTTCTATATAAAGGAATCTCTTTTGAAAGTAGATTTACAAAATGTTCTCTTTCGGGACGAGGTCCTACAAAGCTCATCTCACCTTTAAGAATATTTATCATCTGAGGAATTTCGTCTATTCTAAATTTCCTCACGTAGGCACCCACTTTCGTAATGCGAGGATCATTCTTAGTTGACCAAACCGGACCGGTTCCTTTTTCGGCATCAGTAACCATTGAACGGAATTTTATAATTTTAAATAATTTTCCATTTTGTCCCATTCTTTCTTGACGATAAAAAACAGGACCTTTACTATCGAGCTTAATTGCAATCGCAGTGAATAAAATTACAGGCGAGGCAAAAATCAGAAATAAAATCGAAATTACGACATCCATCATTCTCTTAAGTTTTTTTTCCCATTCAGGCATCAGTTCAGGCATTATGTCCATTAATGGGAAACCGTATATCTGACTCGAACGTGCTTGTCCGCTTAATATATCATATAGATCAGGAACTATTTTAAGAGAAATATCACGTCCTTCGCATTTTGATATAACTTCTAAAAGAATATCTTCATGATTTCTATCAAGAGCAATTATAATATTGCGAATTGAGAATTGATTTATAAGGGATTCAAGATTCTCAATACTATCAATAACTTTAACACCAAGATATTCTTTACCGATGTTTTCGTTTTTTACTGATATATATGCCTTAATATCGAGACCCTGTGCTCTATGCTCATTAATGGATTTATGTACATCAAACGCTTTTTCATTAAATCCAATTATAGCGGCATTCCTTCTTCCGATACCTTTTATTAATAGATTTCTTTGGATGCCTCGAACAATTAGTCTTCCAATACCAACAGTTAAAAGAAGTATTCCCCAATAATAAAAAATAAAAAAGCGGAGCGATGTGGAGACTCCGGTTAAGTAATCATCATACAATATCAAGAAAAAGAGTATAAAAATTCCAACGAAAGAAGATTTAAATAAGGTAGATAATTCATCGAATCGTGAGGCAGCAAACCAAGTGCGATACATCCCCACAAATGTAAAGAGCAATATCCAGAAAATATATAGTGCGGACATCGGCAGTAAAAAATCAGGCTTTGAAAGAAGATCAAACCACCCTGACTCCACTCTAATCATGAAGAATATTAACCAAGCAAGATTAATTGCAAAAAAATCGCTGATTAATACCAAAAATTTTTCAATCTTTTTATTCAAACTTAACCTAAAATAATTAATCAATAAATTTAATAAAGAAAACTACCTATTACTTTATCTATTTTTCATACTATCAACTATACTATCTTTCTGTTGATTCCCAGATGACAGAATGTTTCTTCTGAATGAACTTATTAAATCCCTGCAATATTGCGATATTAGCTACAATAAAAAAATAGGGAAGTGAAAAAAATGGAATTCTAATTTTCTCAAGAGCTAACAAATATCCCGCTATCCCGGCAATATAAAATACTATTTGAAATAAGAATAGAAGTTGTGCCAATAAACTGAATTGAGCTACAAAAATTGATAATATAAATAATGAAATCAATAGGAATGGCAATATCCATCTAGAAACTTTATGCGAAAAGAAAGCATACGAAAGCAGAAAATTCTTACCACTAAGTAATGATTTATGAAAAATAAGAGTCTCAAAATTTGTAGCGGAAAAACGTACTTTTCTATTAAATTCTTGTTTTACATCTTTGCCGATATTTTCATAAGCGATAGAATTTTCGCTATATGTGAACCTATATCCTTGAGCTACAACAGAAAGGGAGATAAAAAGATCATCAGTAACCGCCTTCTGTAATGGTATCTCTGTAAATAGCTCTTTCCTAATTGCAAATATTCCACCATTAGCCGAAATTTGAATTCCGAGTTTTCCCTCTGCTTTTTTAATAAATGTTTCGTACGCCCAATAATTAGTCTCTTCCACACTCTCTTTTCTTACGTCTTCGTTATCTGTCAATACAAGTCTTCCACAAACTCCACCGACTGTTCTATCTTGAAAATCATTGATTATGTTTTTTAAAACATCATTCTTAAAATGTGTATTCGCATCAGAGAATAAAAGAATCTCCCCATTAACTAATTTAACTAGCTCATTTAGTATCCCGGCTTTCCCCATCCGCTGATCTGAAAGATAGATTTTTAACCATGAATATTTATTTGAATATTCTTGAAGGATAGAATTAGTTCTATCAGAAGAGCAATCAGAACCAATGAATAATTCAACTTTTGAGAAGTCATAATCCATTTCAGCAATATTTTTAATCCTTTGGGCTATAACTTTTTCTTCGTTATATGCTGCAATTAAGATTGATATCCTTGGATAATACCTAGGTTCGCGTATAGTCTTTGTTTTAAAAAGACTTACGAGATAAATAATCACAGGATAAAAGAGGAATGAATTAAGTATCAATAACACAACAATATAGAATAATATTTCGAGTATAAATTTCAATTTAGTTTTTGTTTAATAATGATATATAAATAGTTTCAAATTTTTCCGCTGTTTTTTCGGCAGTATAATTTTCTTTTATAAATTCACGTCCGTTGATTCTTAACTGTTCAGAATTAAATTCACCCTTAAAATATCTTAGAATAGTTTCGGCAAATTTAATTGGCTTATCTTCAATTAATAAGTGAAAATCCTTTTTTACCGGTATTCCTTCAGCACCAATAGATGTAGTAATAATATTCTCCCCTGCTGCTAACATCTCTAAAATTTTTACTCTAATGCCGCTACCAATTCTAATAGGCACAATCGCAAGAGATTTACTAAGCACACTGCTCCAAATATCATCTACAAATCCTTCGATAATTATATTATCTTTTACCGAATTGGGTATTAAAAGTTTCTTACTATCCCCTCCACCATATATAAAAAGTTTTGCTTCCCTATTTTTTTCTACAATCATAGGTAGTACTGAATTTATAAACCAATTAATTCCATCTAGATTAGGATACCAATCCAATGAACCAATTGCCACTAATGAATTCGTCACTACTTCATTTTTTTGTAAGTTAAACAATTCTTCTTCAATTCCAATAGGAATTGAGAATACTTTTGCTCTTGGATTTAATTCTTCTAAGTGTTCCTTATCTATTTCACTAATCATAACACAAGCATCAAATTTAACACAAATTTCAGGTTCGTATTTTTTCATCTTTTTGTACTGAATATAAGAATAAAATTTAATCCATGGATTAGATTGTTTTTCATAAAACCTTTTCATGATATTCAATTCTAAATTTTCTTCACGAAGTACCGTTTTAGCTTTAGAATATATTTTTACAATCTCAATAACCCAAGCGAGATGAGCATTTATTACATGAACAATATCGTATTCATTATCTTTTAATAAAGCTATTAGTTTTTCTTCTAATTCTTTAGTTCTGAACTTAGAAAAATTATACGGCATTTTTTGGAATAAATTTGTTAAGGCTCCACTGACAGAATTTTTCGTACTAGATTCAACAGATATCAACCGACAATATTTCTCAACCTCATTTATGATTGCCGGGTCACTTACATCATGAGAATAGGCAAGCAAATCAATTTGATGACCCCTTAATGATAAATACTTAAGAACAGTAAAGATTGATTTTTTATGTCCATCCTCTGGTGGATATGGTATCTTAGGCGAAATCTGTAAAATCTTCATATCGCCTTAAACTCGTTCTTAGGATAATAAAACATCTGCTTAAAAAAATAATATCCTTTCATCAGAATATTTTTATTAAAAGAAATTATTCCAATAGAAGAAAAAATAATACCGCGAAGAAAAAGACCAGTAAAATGAACTATAATTACCGCGACAAAATTTAATCCGGGAAAATGTTTCTGATAATATTTAATTTTCCCGATAGATTGATTTTTATAAGTGAACCAGGGCATTGAGTTAGTCGCAACTCCTCCATGATGAATTACTGATTGTCCAGGATAAAACCAAACATTTCCACCCTCTTGCTTAAACCTAAAACAGAGATCGGTCTCTTCCGAATAGAAAAAGAAACGTGAATCAAAACCTTTAAGATTCTTCAAGTCTTCTGTCTTACTTAATAAAAAAGCACCCTTAACCACATCAACTTCAAATGGTTTTTTCACATCTATATAATTTTGAAAATATTTATTAAACAATTTCATCTTCGCAAATAATTTATATAAAAAGAAATTTTCTGTAATTGCATTCCCCACCGATGGGAACTCAACAACAGATTCTTGTCTGCTCCCATCACTATTTAATAATTTAGGAGCAACGAAACATTTACTTTCGCATTTTTCTAAAAACTCTATTAAAGGAATTAAAACATTTCCTGTAAACTCGATATCGTTATTTAGTATTAAAGTATATTCGCCCGAAGCAATATTCAGAGCTTGATTATTCGCATAAGCAAAACCTTTATTGCTCTCATTCTTTATTAAAATTACATTTTCATATTTATCTGTTATAAGCTTGGGATCGCCAAGTGTAGAAGCATTATCAACAACAATAATCTCTAAATCCAACCCAGGATGATACTTAATTAGAGTCTTCAGACAAATATCAAGAAGCTCAAAACAGTTATAATTAACTATTATGCAAGAAACTTTTATCTCTTTAATAGACGCAACCATTTTTCACCATTAATTAGTCTTAGAATCACACTTAATTCTACATTATCAAAATATCTTAGATATTTTAATGAAACGAGAATCATTAAAGACGATAGAATGAGATACGGTATCAAAGGAAGATAAGCTAAAAGAAAAACAACAATCGCTATTACGAATGTCCAGAGAATAAAATCTTTATTTATAAAATTAAGAGAGAAATTATATTTACCCAGCACGTAAAGCATAAAAATAAATCCAATAAAGCCAGCAATTAATTTTGAAAACCCTACGCCCGTCGCGGAATAATCAGGTATCCATAAAAGATTAAGTGCCGTATTAGCTACTACAAGAATAATTGAATAAATAAGATTCCAGAATTGTTTGCTATGAGCAGTTAATAGGTCTAAAGTAAAAAAATTAAAAAACATAAATACTTGCGACCAGAAAATAGCATAAGTAGGTATTGCCGCTTCTAAATATTTATCACCGAAAACGAGTGTGATTATAGATTGCGACTTAAAAGAGATAATTATTGCCAAACCAAATGAAACTAAAAATAAAACTTTATAAACTAGTGCATTAATTTCGTCAGTGCGTTTTTTATCGCTAAGATTTTTAACTAGGAATGGGAAAACAGTTGTAACAATTATTGTTGGAATAATATTTAAGGGCATACTAAGACGAGTAGCTGCGGCATATATACCCGCGGCATATTCTCCTTTCATCCATGTTAGTAAAACAATATCAAACTGCTGATAAACAATCACGAGGAGAATGAATCCAGCTAATGGTGATGCTTCCTTTAATAACCATATTGCTTTTTCTAAATTAAAACTAATTTTATAATCGAATTTTTTATATAGAAATATATATTGTACGATAAAACCGGGTATAGTTGAAAAGACATAAGCAAAAACAAAATAATAGATTCCACCCTTAAAAATTGGCATAAAAATAACAGCTATAAGAAATAATACATTATCAAGTATTGTCAATGTCATTGGATAATGCATCTTAAGATTCACTTTAAAAGGAGTTGAAAGAAGCTCCCGGAAATTTGCCATTCTTGTAGAGAGAATTATACTTACGAAAAGCGTGTTCGAAATTACAAATTCCTGAACAGTATAATTAAGAAAATATGCTACAAGATTAAATCCTAATATAACTGCAGCAAATAGAAGCAGTCTAATTGTAATTGCACTATTTAATAGATCAAAGGAAGAATTATCTTTTGAGGATTCCCTGAAAATAATCGGACCGAGTCCAAAATCGATTATCTTGGAAAGGATTCCTACAACAGCGACTAAACCACCGAAAATTCCGAAATCGTGAACGCTCATATATCGAGCTGCTAAAACGAAAGCAGCGAAATTGAGCACTAACGAAATCCCTTGTCCGAACGATAAGGAAAAAATATTTTTAGTTATTTTTTCGATTCTAATAAATCCTTATATACTTTAATGTATGAATCCACCATGCCATCTAATAAAAACAATTCTTTCCTCTTCGCGTTGCTGATTTTAATAGAATCAAAATTATTTTTTATATATTCTAAATTCTGCACATAATCGGAGATGTCATCAAGTTGATAAAGCTGATTGCTGTTTTCGCCTACTACTTCCATATTTCCACCAACGTCAGAGGCAAGTATCGGAATACCGGCAAATATGGCTTCAATCAGACTTATTGAAAGTCCTTCGTAACGTGAAGGAAGAGTGAATACATCAAATGCTTTTATATATTTGTGGGCTTCTTTGATTGCACCTGCAAAGAAAATATCTTCTTCGCATTTATGAGTCTTTACTAAGGTTTTTAGCTTGGTAAGGTCTGGTCCATCGCCTATTATAACAAATTTAATTCCAGGATACTTATTTTTTATTGAGCCAAAATTAGAAATGAGAAATTCATAATTTTTAGGATATGCCAATCTACCGGTCGAGCCGATTACAAAATCATTTTTTACATCGTATTTACATTTCTCGAAAATAAACTTACGCGCTTCGTCTTTGGTAAGAAAATCATTCTCTTTTAAGTCCAAGCCATTATAGATCACAACTCCCTTTTCAGTAATTTTGGATTTAATCGATTCCTCTTTGTTTACAGCACTAACGAAAACGCATTCATCCACATTAGAAGCAAATATTTTAAAATATAATTTAACAAGTGCTTTAAGTCCGGGTATTGCATTATAATTTTTATCTAAGAAAGAAAGTCCGTGAAACGTAAAAAGAAATTTTGGTTTTATTTTTAAGAACCAAACCGAAATAGCACTAATTAATGTATTAGAACTATTTAGATGGATTATATCATATTTTGAATGCTTCATAATTTGATATAATTTTTTAATAAAGTAAAATGAATCAAGTATGCTAAAGTTTCTTTTTAGTTCATCCAAGTAGTAGTAATTAACACCTTTTTTTTCTAATTCAGCGAATAAAAAATCACCGGTTCCGGCTGCCACATCGACATCGTATCCTCTCTGTTTTAATTTTGACGCAAGATTTAAAACGAAAACCTGTGCCCCTCCAAGATCTGCTTTAGTAATAACAATAAGAATTTTCATTTCAGTTATTTATTTATCCAATTGTATTTCGTTAATAATATTGACTAATCGTGAAGCCATTTTTTTAATATCAAATTTTCTTGATTGCTCTAATCCTTTTTTAATTACGCCATTATAAAAATCAGAATCGTTCTCCAATTTTAGAATATCATTTGCAAACGCAGAATGATTATCGGGATCGTGAATTAATCCCCCATGCCCTACAACTTCTTTGAGAGAAGATTTATTAGATGAAAGAACAGGAATACCAGATTGCATAGCTTCCAATGGTGGAATTCCGAACCCTTCATAATAGGAAGGGAATAAAAAAGCAAAGGCATTAGAATAAAGCAGAGTTAATGTTTCGTCATCGACATAATTAAAATGTTTTATTATATCCTTACGTTTATTAATTTCCTCAAAAAATTCCTTTGAAATATATCCCGCCTCACCAACTACTACCAAAATCAATTTACTTTCTTGCTTTTTAATAAGATCCAAAATTTTAATTAACCCGAGAACATTTTTTCTTTTATCGATTACACCCACATATAGAAGATATTCTTGTTTTATGGAAAGCTTTTCTTCAAGCATCTTTTTCACAACTTCTTTTGAATAAGATGTATTAAATATCGTAGCTGAAGAATTATATACTATTCGAAGTTTTTCTTCCGGTACATTATAATAATCTACTAGATCCTCTTTCGATTGCTCAGATACGGTTATTATTATATCTGCCTTCTTTAATGTTGGAGGAAGAAATATCGATAAATATTTTTTATAAAAATAAGGATAGTATTCAGGGAATATCCGAGGAATAATATCATGTACTACTGTAATTATTTTTGTTTTACCAATATCTACAAGTGGAACAATAATATTTGGTGCTAATAATATATCAATACTATACTCTTTCAATAATTTTGGCAATTCATAATTAAACCAAATAGGAGAATAGAGCTTCATCGGAATAAAAGACTCTTTTACATTTACAATTGTAAAGAATTTGGAATCAAAACTTTGCTTAGTATTCGTAAAGAGGATATAGTCATTTTTATCGTCGTGATTATTGGGTAGTTCCAATAGAAGATTCTGAAGGTATCTTCCCGTACCTGTAATTTTCCGATCTAATACTCTTCCATCAATTCCAATTCGCATGATTTTACTCTAACCTCTATCAAAATAATTAGTTATACCAAGTCTTCCTGAAAAAAAATCTAAAACTGCTTTTTTAACTACCGAATAAAATTCTCGCTCATTTGAATTCTTAAAGAATTTTAATGATAACACAAAAAAAAGATAAGAATATGAGATTGCTCGCCAATCAGGATAGTTTTTCTTAATAAAATAGAAACGATTCCTGGTACTATAATAGATCGGAAGCATATTAGTATTTTTGCCTGTCGTTGAACAGACTTTATGATAAATTTTTGTCTTATCGGTGAATAATATTTTATAATCTGCTTGAATTGTACGAGCACAGTAATCAGTATCTTCCAGATAAAGAAAATATTTTTCATCAAGAAGACCAACATTTTCTATCACTTCCCTTTTAATCAATAGATTGCATCCGGAAGCAAATGAACAAAATGTATCTTTACTATTATTAGGAAGATTAAGATCGAATCCCGATGCTTTTATTTTGCTGATATATCCACCGCTGTACCAAGAAACATCTTTTTTATCAAAGTAATTTATTCTGCAAGTAATAATTCCTGCTTCCGGATATTCTTTACTTTTATTTACCATAACTGAAAGAAAATTGGGTTCTACAATTGTATCGTTATTCAAAAGTAAAATGAAATCAGCATTATTTTCAAGGGCATAATTAATACCCAAGTTATTCCCGCCTGAGAATCCAAGATTACTTTCCGCAATTATAATCTTATCAATAAAATCGCTGTATTCTTTATTAATTACTTCTATATCATTCCCCGAAGAATTATTATCAACGACAACAATTTTAAAATTTGGATAATCGATTTTTTTTAACGATTCCAAGCACTCGAGAGTGTCCGAAGCACCGTTGTAATTAACTAAGATAATAAATACTATTGGAGTACTCATGTTTGTTTTGAATTACGATTAATTTTCAAAATGCTCAATTCCTTAAAATAGTTTTTTTCCTGTTTCGTCATTACAAACATTATTACAAAATAGAAATATATGAGTATAGAAATAAGTCCCAAATAACCTACTTTTAAATAATCAAGCAACAATGAAGAAAGAAGTAAAAATAATATAATTGATACAAATTGAAGACTCAGCATTGTATGAATAGGAGAACCTACAGATTTTTTCGTGGCTATAAAATATGCAATTGCAACAAAAACATTTGTAAATAACGAAACATATGCTGCTCCAAAAATTCCGTACTTCGGGATCAAGAAATAATTTAGGATTAGATTAAATAGAGTAGCAATAAAAACTATCTGCATTCTGGTTTTTTGCCTTTTTGAAGTTGTTAAAATAAGACCATTTCCCTCAAAGCAAAATCGAATAAAAACTATAAAGGCAAATATTCTTAAAATAGGAATCGCTATACTATACTCTGCTGTCCCATACACAATTCCAATTATAATATCTGCAAACAAATAAATTACGATGGAAATTGGAAAAGATATGATTAATAAAAATTTATTAAATATCTCACTAAGTCTCTGCCACTTAGCATTATCTGCTGAATTCAACCGTGAAAGAGTTGGAAGTAGGCTATTTATAATTACTTCGGGAATTAACAAGGGAAGAACTATTAATCGAAATACAGCCTGATAAATACCAACGCTTTCTTCACCTTTCAAAAAGGCTAATAATATTGTATCCAATTGAAAAAAAAGATTTCCAAAAATTAAAAACATTCCGAATATCATTACCTGTGATAAAACATTTTTTGTTTCTTTAAATTCAACTTTGAATTTTAGGTCAGGTACTAAATGATAAGCGTAATAAATAGCAATAAACATTCCTAAAAGTCGGGTAGCCGAAAAAGTAATGGCGAGGACAATTATACTTTGTTGCAAGAATATTAAAAATAAAATAATAATTAAGGCACCAAAATTAATAATAAAAGATACTTTAGCTTCATATTGAAGTTTTTCATTACCTTTATACAGAGCATATAAAAAATTTGTAAGTGTAGTAAATGATGCATAAAAACTAAATATAATAATCAAGTATTTCGTTTGAACATTAAAATCGCTAATCACAGCAATCAAAAGCATCCCTATTGAAGCAATGGAAGTAAGAACTAACTTAATTGAGAAATATCTTCTGAAAAGAACTGCGGTATTATTAATGTTGCGTGGTATCTCAGTAGTTAATAATACATCTAAACCAAAATCAGCTACCAAAACACACATTGCCGCAAAGGTCTGTGCAGTAGTAAATTGTCCGAATATCTCTTTTCCATAGAACCGAGCAATAATCCAAAAAAGAATTATATTCGCGAATAATCGAAAAAAAGTAGATAAAAATGCGTAACCAGAATTTTTGGAGATTTTTGCATACTCAGACATTAATTATCTGCCCCTAAGACGTAAGATTTTTCTTCTTCCGATAATTCACTCAATCGAAAGAAGACAGCTAATGAAGTCCAAAACATTACAGCAAATTGAAATCCCTCAAAATTAGGTTCTATCATAGAATGCACTAATACTCCAGTAAATGCTCCGACAAATGACCATAGTAATATCTTAATTCTTTCGTTTTTTTCGGTATAATAATTTTTAATTGTTCTAAAATAAGCATATCCAAGAAGCGGAAGGAATATTAAAGCACCTACTATTCCTGTTTCACCTAACATCCCAAGTACAATATTATGTGCTGATGCGGAAGCAGATATTTTAAACAAAGCATAAAAACCTAAATTACCAAGTCCTACACCTGTTAATGGATGATTTAAAAATGCATGCCATGTATCAACATAAAAATTAATTCGTGTCATAGTTGAAAAACTATTATCGACATTAGTTAAACCCTCAAATATTACATAAGTCATTGGGTTTAAAAGCAAAATTATTGCAACTAATGCAATCACAGAAAGAATTGGAATAATAGTACGTGGTTTTATTGCTTTTACTACAAAGACAGAAAGTCCAACACCTAAAGCTAATATCCCTCCTTTTGAAAGCGTAACTAAAACAGCACTAAACATTAAAAGAAGTGAAAACGACAATACTGTTTTAGTAATTTTTGATTTAGATGCCAACAAAAAACCAACTGTAAAAGGAATAATCAAAACATAAAATGCGGCAAGATAATTAGATTTTCCCCATGAAGTTGCTAATAAATTTTTCGTAAAGAATAATTTCATTAATCCTTCTGACGTACCACCAAGAGTTATGATTACGGAGAACTCCAATATTGCTAAAACAATCCCCCAAGTAATTAATAAAATAATTGAAAGTTTAATTTGATTTGCGCTTTTGATTGTTAATAGAGAGTATGCGAATAGTATAAAACCTGCAAAATAATTTCTCCAGTACGCTAATGCTAACGTTGTATCAACTGCTATAAAAACAGTCATCAACGACCATATTAAATAGATTCCATACAAACCTATTATCAAATAATATTTTTGCTTTTCATCTTCGCTTGCATGAAAAAATAATTTTATTAAAAACATTGCTATTAGCAAAGGGAAAAGAATATCAACAAATGCAAGTTGCGATTTAGTTGTGCTTATTTTAACAGTTTCTACCGCACCAGCAAGAATAGATAATAAAAATGTATGGACTAAAGCAAAAGGCGTTTTGTAAAACCAATAAAGAATAAATACTCCAATAATAGCAACAACCGTAATAATTGCAATAACAGAATATTCAAAAGCTAAAAAAGCTAATAAAATTATCTCTATTAAAAGAAGAATGGAAAACCCAACCTTATTTAATGGCTCGGTTTTACTTATAAATTCATTGCGAATAATTTGATTCATTATTTTCTGCTAATCAAAAACATTCTCTTAAGTGGAATAAATATTCCGTCATTAATCTTTTTATATCTGGATTCATCTCCACGGAGATTATTGATAGATTCTAAAAATAGAGCCAATAAAATTGAAAGGAATAAAGATACAAGAAAAGAGGCTACAACTATTATTACTCTTTTAGGAGCTGATTTTTTTTCTGCTGGTACAGCAGCATCAAGAACCAAACAGACAGGTATATTTTTTTTCTCTTCGATTTTCGCTTGTTCATATACAGGTAAAATAAATTCCAATAATTTTGTCTGGAGTTCAAATTCACGCCGATATCTTAAATATTTAATTCCTACTTCAGGAATTTGAGAAAATGGCGTAAATAATGTTACATCTGATTCTTTAGAGTTATCTGTAACATTCATTGAATTTAATCTCTTTTTCATTTCTGCGATAATAACCTTTTTATCCATGATTAGAGGGCTATCATTTCCGTATGTTTTTTTAGCAAGTTCGAGTTCAATTTCTTGAACTTCAATCATAGCTTTTAATTCAGCAGCTGCGGAAATTGCGGCTTTTGTCTGCTCAGCAAGAGAATAAATGGAATACTTTTGACTGAATATTTTTAACGAATCTTCTGAATTTTTTAAATCAGTAAGAACTTGGAAATATCTTCTTTCTATAAATTCACGATTATTTTTTGCTTCAAAAGTGCCTAATTCAAGACTAATCTCATTTAATAACTCTACGAAATAGTTTGCCATTTCAGCAGCTCGTTGAGGACTTTTATCTGTAACTTTAATGGTAATATTGCCTTCGTCTTCAACATTCATCTCAACATTATTATCTAATTCTTCAATCACTTCTTCTATATAGTCATCCGAATCAAATTCATAAACTTCACGTAAGTTAAATTTCTTTATTACTTTATCGGATGTTCTTCTACTTTGAAGTATTGCAAGATAATCGTAAGCCTCGGTAGAAGTAGTCCCTAATCTTCCCAAGGTTTTTGATAAATCCTTAATTGTAGATGAAACACTTCCAATATCACCAAGTAATCCACTTTTAGATTTTGGAGGTATAATATTAGCTGTGGAAGTGTACCATTTATCAAGCATAAAACTAACTGCAATTGCAATTAAAGAAACTATAAATACATTTAGGATTATAGTTTTGCGCCATTTTAATAGCACAATCAAAAAATCTGAAAATGTCTTTTCACTTTTTACCGGTTGATTTAAATTTTCCATGTTCCCCATATTTAACTTATTTACCAAGCTGATTAATTAATAGAATAACGGTAGCGACACTTCCAATAATCCCGGCACTTAAACTAACTCTATTTAGATACCATGTAAATGTTCGAGGAGGGTCTTTAGGTACATAGACAAAATCACCTGCTTCTATTTTGCCTTTAGAATCATCGCCGGTAATCCATTCACGCGAATCACTTTTTATTAAAACAACTTCATCATAATCTTTGGAATTTTCTGTAAGTCCACCTGACTGATCTACATAGTATCTTAATTCTTTATTTGATTCATAATCATAATAACCAGGTCGAGGTACTTGTCCGAAAACATAAATTTTATTTATAAATTCAGGAATAATTAGAACGTCTCCATCGTTTATCAAAAAATTCGAAGCTTCCGAATTTGAGTCCTTTAATTGAACAAAATCAACTAACTTTTCCTCTTTAGATACTCTTAAATAGTTGTCAACAAAAAAATAGATTGAATCTTCATCGCTCAAATTAGACAGCCTCTGCATCGATTTCATCTCTTGTCTTCCATTAATCAATAATTTTAAGAGGTCCTTATTTTCTTCTTTTCCATGTGTTTCTACATAATCAGTAATGATCTTATTTATACCACTATTGTATCTAATAATAATAGCATTTTTTAGATCGGCTTTATCAAAAAAACCGCCAACCTTTTCAATAACGTTTTTTAATGGTGTACCATCTTTAGATACAAATTGAAAGCCCGGATTTTTAACTTCTCCCAGCACTAAAGCTTTATAGCTCTGCTTAAAATTCTCTGTAAAAAGAACATTAATTCTATCTCCTCTTTTTAACATGAAATCGGAATTTAAGGAAACTTTAACAACTTCTTCCTTCCCATTTTCATTTATTCGAGATACTTCTGCATTAGTAAGATTATCATAAGCTAAATTCAATCCACCCGCAAAAAGAATTGCATCGGAGAGTCTATCTCCTTCTACATACTGAAATTTTGTTGACTTATTCACTGCTCCCATAATTTCCACATAATTATTTAGCTTGTTATATGCAGGAAATATTAATACATCCTCGTTAGCAAGATATGGGTTATATTTATAATCACCAGTCATCCTAAATTTCAATAAATCTACTTTTATTATCTGACCATTGGAACGTTTTAAAGTTATATCTCTTAAAGAATAATCTTTACCTTTTTGTTTCTCTTCTTGATCCGGAGAAGTATTTATAACAATTGAACTCTCTTTTTGAAAAGTGATAAAAATCTGAGTAACAAAATGGTCCACTCTTTGTGCTGCAAGAGCACCGAATGTGCCTGAAGTAACAAAGTTACCGCCAATAGTTACTGTAATTGGTAGAAGTATTGAAGACGAAGTTAGTCTTTTATACAAATCTTCTTTATCCTGTGCATTAACCTTTACAAATGCAGTTAAAACTAAAATTAAGATTAAAATCTTTTTCATTTTCACTCTATTATTAATAATACTTATTTATTTCCGTATAGGTCTTGATAATACTTCTGATAGTCGCCCGAAATAATTCGTTCCCACCAATTTTTATTTTCTACATACCACTTGACTGTATTCTCAATTGCCTGTTCAAACTTATAGTCTGGCTTCCAACCGAGTTCATTTTGAATCTTCGATGAATCGATTGCATACCGTCTATCATGTCCCGGTCTATCCTTTACATATTCAATTAGTGATTCATCCTTACCAAGAATGCTTAAGATCAATTTAACGATCTCAATATTTTTCATTTCTTGACTTGCGCCAATATTATATACATTTCCAATCTTTCCATTTTCTAAAACTAAATCGACAGCTTTATTATG
>Ga0172380_10002409_pt1 | contig 28794 bp, 34 predicted proteins | sample Leawe162metaG_FD_119747 | JGI IMG/M metagenome (GOLD analysis project Ga0172380, IMG submission 119747) | Leachate microbial communities from a municipal landfill in Southern Ontario, Canada - Leachate well 162 metaG | ecosystem: Engineered > Solid waste > Landfill > Unclassified | place... | reverse complement strand
GCTGAATATTATATTGTAAACAGTAAGACAAAAAACAAAGCATTTCTCGGCAAATTTGATTTAGACTCTATGTCTGCAGGTTTTGGAGCTGGGTTGATAATTGATCAAAAACCCGGAACATACTATTATCTTCTTGTGTTAACTGAGAATAAGATAAAAACAGAATATAAAACATCTGTAATTAAAATTATAGATAGAAGCAAGGTTTCAAAAGTTAAAATTGAGGATTTCAAGGTTGTCTTTGAACCGATTCCATACTACGAACAACAAACAGATCAAGAGTACAGGATAGCTTTTATTTCAAAAACAAAGCAACAATTTAGTGATGTTTTTAGCTCAATTAAAATAAAATGTTCTTCGGACGTTACATTTTATGAAAAAGGTGGAGAAACAAAATGTAGTAAAAAAAAGAGTACAACATTAAGTATGGGAGGAAGTAATTTTGATTATGGATTTAGAATCGATGAAGAGGATTTACAAAAAGATATTAAATTACAAGTTGAATATAAATTAACTAACAATTTGAACAAGACCTTGGATACAGTGAAAAAGAAACTGGTACTATCAGCTAATTAAATAATTATATGAAAAAAGGATACAAACAAAATATTGAAGAACAAACTGCTCGGAACGATTCTTTTAGAAAAGTCCTATATACTGGCGAACATATGCAACTGGTATTGATGTCTTTGAAACCTGGTGAAGATATAGGTCTTGAAACCCATGATGAAAATGATCAATTTTTTAGATTTGAAAAAGGAATGGGTAAAGTGATTATTAATGAAGTTGAATATCTTGTAGAGGATGGAGATGTTGTTATTGTTCCTGCTCACGCTAAACATAATATTATTAACACTTCTGACAGTGAATCTCTAAAAATGTATACAATTTATGCTCCTGCACACCATAAAGATCAGATTGTAAGAGAGACAAAAGAAGATGCGACCCTCAATGAGGCGGATTTTGATGGAATTACAACTGAATAGGAAGAAAAGTGATGAGAAAACAAAAAAAGATGGTCAAATTTGACCATCTTTTTTTGTTTTTTAGATACTTTGCAAAAGAAGCTTAGTATATTGATAAAAATAAACACTTTTTACTGGCAATATTTCAAAAAATAAAAAAGTAGTGTTGTAATGATAAAAAAGACCCCAAAAAGCAAATTATCCACTACATGTTTCGGAGTATTGAGCTATACTATATTTAATAGTTTCGAAACTATGCAACTATCGTATGGATACCAGTATCTAGCCGATAGATTATTTATTAGGAACATTATAGAGGTTTATACATGCAAAAATTTACAGATTGGTTAAAAATTATTTTAGGGTTCGCATTGTGTCTTGTTTTTAGATTGATACCTGTGCGCCCACCAAATATTGAACCATTACTTGCAATGCAGATGCCTTTTGCAAAAGTACATGGGCGATTAGTTGGGTTTGTTTTTGCTTTTTTCAGTATTTTTCTGTTTGATCTTCTGGTTGGAAAGGTTGGGGTATGGACACTTATTACTGCGGTGGCATATGGAGTATTGGGAATATGGTCAGTATCTTTCTTTAAGGTAAGAAAGATGCAACGAATGAATTATGTAAAATTTGCAGTTATAGGAACATTGTTTTTTGACGCTGTGACAGGACTGACTATTGGGCCATTATTCTTTGGACAATCATTCGTTGGTGCACTTGTTGGTCAAATTCCGTTTACTGCATTACACCTGATTGGTAACACAACATTTGCATTTTTTGTAAGTCCTCTGGTTTATAAATATCTAAGTACAAACCGTGTGTTCGAAAGGTACGTGAATCGAATCGTTATTAGTCAAAATATATAATCATATGAAAAAAAATAAAAAATATACTGTTGTACAACATATTCAAAAACGAGATGGATCAATAGTTCCTTTTGATGAAAAAAGAATTACACGAGCTGTGTTTAGAGCTATGCAAGCAATTCATGAAGGTGGAGAGAAAGAAGCTGATAAAGTAATGAACGCTGTAGTCGATGCACTTGTCTTCATGAAAAAAGAAACTGGTTCAAAAAAGTTTGTCCCACAAGTTGAGACAATTCAAGATATCGTAGAACATCAGCTGCTTGAACTCGGATTTTTTGCCACTGCAAAATCATATATCCTGTATCGAAAAGAACGAGAAGAAGTTCGAACAAAGGTTGGATTTGTTCCTGAGAAAGTGAAAGAACTTGTACATGAAAGTAAGAAATATTTTAGAAACCCTCTTTCTGAGTTTGTGTATTACCGAACATATGCAAAATGGATTGCTGAAGAAGGTCGTCGAGAAACATGGATTGAGACAATCGATAGATATATTGATTTCATGAAAGATAACATCAATGGAAAGCTTACAAAAGCAGAATATGATGAGATCCGAGAATACATGCTTGAACAACAATCAATGCCCTCAATGCGACTTATGCAATTTGCTGGTAAAGCTGCTCGAAAAAATAATGTATGTGCATATAACTGTTCTTTTATTGCTCCTCGAACAATTCAAGATTTTGCAGAAATTATCTTTATCTCAATGTCTGGTACAGGAGTTGGTTTTTCTGTTGAAAGCTCAAACATTCAAGCTCTTCCTCAAATTGAAAGACAAACCGGTAAAAAAATTCCTGTATACCAAGTTCCTGATAATAAAGAAGGATGGGCTGATGCGCTCGCATTTGGTATGAAGACTTGGTTTGATGGTAATGATGTTGATTTTGATTTTTCACTTCTTCGTCCAGCTGGAGCTAGACTTAAGACAATGGGAGGAAAAAGTTCTGGACCAGAACCGCTTAAACAACTCCTTGCGTTTACAAGAGAGCGAATCATTGCAAAACAAGGACGACGACTTTCAAATCTTGATGCTCATGACATCATCTGTAAAATTGGTGAGTGTGTTGTTGCTGGAGGTGTTCGACGAAGTGCACTTATTTCACTTTCAGATCTTGATGATGATGCAATTCGAGATTCAAAGAAGGGACAATTTTATCTTAATGAAGGTCAACGAATGCTCGCAAATAACTCTGCGGTATATTTAGAAAAACCATCAGTTGAAGAATTTATGGACGAGTGGGTTGCTCTTGTAAAAAGTGGAAGTGGAGAACGAGGAATATTTAATCGGGGAGGATTGGCAAAAACTCTTCCAAAAAGAAGACTTGATCAATTTCCAAATGGAGTTTATCCAAATTGGGGAACCAATCCTTGTGGAGAAATTATTCTACAATCAAAACAATTTTGTAATTTAAGTGAAGTTGTTGCTCGAGCAGAAGATACTGAAGAAACTCTTATGAAAAAGATGCGAATCGCGGCCATTCTTGGAACATACCAATCAACCCTGACATATTTTCCATACCTTTCAAAAGAATGGAAAAAGAATTGTGAGAATGAACGACTTCTCGGAGTATCAATCACAGGACAATGGGATTCTAAAGTTGCTCGAAATCCAGAAGTGCTTGAAAAACTAAAAGACCTTGCAATTGAAACAAACAAAAAGTATGCGAAACGGTTTGGTATTCCTGCTTCATCATGTATTACTTGTGTAAAACCATCAGGAACCGTATCTCAAACAGTAGACTGTGCTTCTGGTATGCATGCAAGATACTCTGCATACTATATTCGAAGAGTTCGAATTTCAGGTACTGATGCGCTCTTCAAGATGCTTAGAGATCAAGGAGTTCCATATGTGCCAGAAGTAGGACAAACAATGGAAGATGCTACTACATTTGTTTTTGAATTCCCTGTAAAGGCTCCAAAAGGTGCAATTGTGAAAGATGATCTGACTGCAATTGATCAACTTGAACACTGGAAGGTTGTTAAAGTTCACTACACTGAACATAATCCTTCTGTAACTATTTCTGTAGGTGAAGATGAATGGATTGCTGTTGCGAACTGGGTATATGAAAATTGGGACTTGGTTGGAGGACTCTCATTCTTACCACGATCAAACCATGTGTATCAACTTGCTCCATATGAAGCAATTGATAAAGAGAAATATGAAGAAATGTTAAAGAACTTCACACACATAGATTTTTCTAAGATTGTGACATATGAAAAAGTTGATGAGACAGAACAAAAACGAGAATTGGCATGTGCTGGTGGAACATGTGAGATTTAAATTAAAAATATGTTGTATACACGAAAAGGAGATTCAGGAACGACACAACTCTACAATTGCCCACAAGGAGGAAGACTTACTAAACATGAACTTATTTTTGAGGCACTTGGTACTGTTGATGAATTGAATGCAATGCTTGGTTTGGTTAAGGTGTATGCACAAGATAAAACGGAATTTATTGTACAGGATCAAGAAAAAGTACTGTACGAAGAGATTCTCGAAAAAATTCAAAATATATTATTCTCAATTCAAGCGGAGTTAGGAGGAGGTGCACATACATTATCTGAAGTTCAAACTCAATATCTCGAATCAATTGTTGCTCTTGTTGAAAAACAAATTCTACCAATTCATTCTTTTATTGTGTATGGAGGAACAGTCACTTCAGCATCACTTGATGTTGCTCGTGCTGTTGCTCGTCGATGTGAACGTCTTGTCGTGGGTGTTCAGGATAAAAATGAACAGACAGTAAATTCATATACCATTCAATTTCTTAACCGATTATCGAGCGTATTGTTTGCGCTTGCGCGGCATTCAAACTATTCACACAATCAAATTGAACAACCTCCCAAATATGGGTAGGTTGAGATAAAAATTAATAACTATATATGTAAGGGAAGTGAGGTTAAATTCCTCCACAGTGCCGCTACGGTTAAAGTCCGAATGCTTACATATATACATGGGTACTGACCCATATCCCGAGCAGGAATTTCGATTCATATATTATGTATCGTTCGGCACATTCCTCTCACTAAAGAGGTTTTTTATTTTATGAAAAATATGTATAACAAAAAAATAATAGGAATACTTGTTTTGTGTTTAATCTGTATTGGATTTATCTTTGCTATTCCATCAAAAATAGAAACAATACAAATCACACAAGATATAGAAAAAGATATTAAGGAGGTTGTAAAACCTATAACAGACAATACAAATGATAAGGCCAAAATATCTGCGAAGTCTCAAGTAGGTGTAACAAGTTCGTCTTCTATTGAAGCAATAAAACCTGTTGCAACATTAAAACTTGATGGATATGTAGGTACTGTTGAAATCGGAGAAAAAACAACGGTCCTCGAGGCAATGCAAAAAGCTGCTCAAAATAATCAAATTACATTTGATGGAAAGGAGTATCCTGGACTTGGATTTTTTGTTACTCGAGTTGGATCACTTGTAAGTGGAGATGGGAAAAACCTGATGTATTACGTAAATGATAAAGAAGCGTCTGTGGGTGTTTCTTCATATGTTCTTTCTGATGGAGATATTATTGAATGGAAGCTTAAATAAAATATATGAAACGAAAAATAATAATTGCTGTAAGTGTATTGTCGGTCTTGTTTGCATATCAGACATATGCTCAAGAGGTGGTAGAAAATCCTATTGTGGAAATGGAAGTAATTCCTGACGCAGACGAGAGCGTTATTTATACTGAACCAGTAGAGCTTACGGAATCAGTAGAAATTAAGTCTGATGATACGGAAATTATTTTTGAAGAGGTTCCTGTAATTGCGACATCTTCAGCCTCAACTAGCTCAGTGGAAGTATTTGTTGAAGATATGGTTTTGACACAAGAATCAAAATCTATTGAAAATACTGTGCATGTCTTTATTCGAAATGGAGAACAAATAGTTTTGGATACTGAAACAGATTTACTCGATGATACAACAAAAATTATTGATGTGACTGGTACAGAACATTCTATTTCTTCAAAAAGTGTGCTTGCTGTGTTGAAACAGATTGATGTACAAGATGATAGTTTTGATATTTCAGATATTCAATACTATGAATCATTTGGTTCTTTATATTTAAAATGCATAACAATCAATTCTCAGAAAATATGTGACAACTGGCAATTTGTAGTTAACGGCTCGGCTCCGTTTACAAGTATTGACGCAACCATTTTGGAAGTTGGAGATACTCTCGGGTTATATTTCGGGTCTCCATATCAGATTGTGTTTGACACCTCTTTGTACTCTATAAACACGTCTATTTGGGCGACTTCTCAGGTATATGACTATCGAACCAATGTATGGAATCCTCGGACAGGAGTGACATTAGGAGTGACTGTAAATAACCCTTTGGATGCTTGGAACCCTATTGAGTTATTTACTCAGCAGGTTGATGTAAACGGCCGAGCATCATTTGATATTGCAACATCAGGTCTATACATGATTGGAGTAAAAGATGATTGGTACTATCCATTATATTCAATTGATGTCTCGTCTACAACAGCAACTACTACGGCTACAAGTACTGATGAGGGGACAGGTAGTGGCGGAGGGACACAGAGTAATACCTTTGATATACCTGGAGCGATTTCTTTTTTGAAGTCACTTCAATCAAGTAATGGTTCTTTTGGTGGTTCTGAACTATATACAGATTGGGTTGCAATTGCGTTTGGAGCCGCAGGAGAACACAACTCTTTGTTGATGGATTATTTAAAATCCAAAGCAAAAATTAAGGATATTGCAACTGATAATGAAAGGCGGGCTATGGCACTTCTTGCCTTGGGTGAAAATCCTTATAATTTTGCAGGAATAAATTACATCGAGGCAATTAATACAACATTTGATGGAGTTCAATTTGGAGAAAAACAATTGGTGAATGATGATATTTTTGCCTTGATTGTTTTATCAAAAGTTGGATACACCTCAAACGATGAAATAATTAAAAAAACAATTTCATTTATTATTGGAAAACAAAACGCAAATGGTTCGTGGGAAGGAAGTCCTGATTTAACTTCGGCTGCAATTGAAGCACTTCAAGAATTTAAAAATGTCTCACAAGTTCAGAATTCAATTTCATCTGCAAAGAATTATTTAATTGGTTCACAAAAGTCAGATGGAAGTTGGAATTCTGTGTATTCTACAAGTTGGGCAATGCAGGCGATGGTAAGTCTTGGTGAGGATTGGAAGGTGGAAGGGAAGACTCCTGAAGATTATTTAACTTCTATGCAACAAAAAGATGGTGGAGTTTTAATCTCAAGTGATTCAGATCAAAATCGAATATGGGCAACAAGTTATGCTATTCCAGCGATAATGCAAAAACCATGGGGTGAAATTCTTCAATCCGTAGGGCGACCAAAGATAGATACATCTACGGCTACGAGTACAAATCAGTCCGGTGAGAATAGTAATGCCACTTCAACCGATGCGGAGGTCGTAATTGAAGACTTGGTGCAAGAAGAGGCGACTACAACCCCGGTTGTATTGATGCTTGATTCACCAAAAAAAGAAGTAAGATTAGAAAATAATATCGCTAAAGAGATTTTAGAAAATAAAGAGACTAAGGATGAAATTGTTCCGGTTGAAGAGCAAAAATTAAATCAACTTGCTTCAGTAAGTTCTGTTCCGCTTCTAAAAACATGGTGGGTATATGTTGGAGGTTTATTCGTTTTAATTGGTATTACTATGGTTATAAAATATTGGAAATTATAAAAAAGGAATTGTAAATTGCATTTTAAAAATGCTTGTTGCATAATTTAGAAACTATGAAAATAAAACAACCGCTTCCGCGAGTCGCATATGAAAAAAATGCTGAAATTTATAAGATATTAGCAAATTCAAAACGACTTGAAATACTTAATTTGTTGAGAGAGCAAGAAATGTCGGTTGAACAATTAGTTCAAACACTCGGAATCGCGAAAGCAAACGTATCACAACATCTCGCACTCTTGCGACATGCTCGTTTGGTAACTGTAAGACGAGATGGTACCAATGGATTCTATACTATAGTTGATCCTCGGATCGTTGAACCTTGTCGAATATTGCATAAGCTTTCAGAAAAGAAAGATAAAGTTAAGGCATAAACTCTAAAAACACCCCTGTATACCTCGATTACGGGGGTGTTTTTTTGGTTTACAATTACATCAAAAATCAATATACTTTGTATATGTCTATAAAAGTAATCGAAAAGAATATCTTTATAAATGCTCCGAAAGAGAAGGTGTGGGAAATCCTATTTACTGATAGTTCATATCGAATTTGGGCAGCAGAGTTTTCTCCTGGATCGTACTTTGAAACTGACTGGCAACAAGGAAGTAAGGCTTTATTCAAAGGTTCTGACGGTATGGGGCTTGTAGGACACATTTCAGAAGTTTTACCTAATCAATTTCTCTCCATTCAATATGATGGATTAATCGGTACTAACGGAGTTGAAGATGTAGAAAGTGAAGGTGCTCAAGTTTATAAAGGAGTTCTTGAAACTTATACTCTTGTTGAAATCGAAGGAGTGACTGAACTCGATATTACCTCAGGAATGCCGGAGGAATATTTTGAAATGATGACTGATGCGTGGGACAAAGCTCTTCAGAAAATAAAGACTTTAGCAGAACAACAATAATTTCTATGAAAAAAATTCTTACACTTTGTATGGTTTGTAAAGATGACCATATACTCTTAGCTATGAAGAATCAGGGATTAGGTGTGGGTAGATGGAACGGATTTGGCGGAAAGGTAGAAGAAGGAGAATCTATTGAAGAAGCTGCTCTTAGAGAATTGAAAGAAGAAGTGGCGATTGACGCGACAGAGTTAATAAAGATGGGAATTCTTGAATTTTCATTTCAGGATAATCCAAAGGTTTTAGAGGTGCATATTTTTCGAGTTGATGAGTTTGAAGGTGAACCGATTGAAAGTGATGAAATGCAAAAACCACAATGGTTTCATTTCGATACAATTCCATATTCTCAAATGTGGTCAGATGATGAGTTTTGGTTACCATTGTTAATTGACCGAAAAAAGTTTGAAGGAAAGTTTTTGTTTGATAGACCGTCAGATGCTGAGTACTCGGCAGTAATAATTGAGAGTGAGTTGAAGGTTTTATAATGTAATATAAAATAAATAATATGAAAGCAGAAAAAATAAGCATTGATAATGCAAAGATTGATAAACTGTTTTATTTCGTCGCAAATGTTGTTGTATATCGGGAGAGTGATGGAAGATGCCTTATTTTAAAGAGAGATGATCGAGAAAAAGCTCATCCTGGAAAGTACGCTGTTCCTGGAGGTAAATTAGAATGGAAAGATCTAGACATGACCAAACCTACTCGAATGAACGGTGATATTTATGACTATGAAGACGCTGTTGAAAAGCTTTTGCAAAGAGAGACATTTGAAGAAGCGGGAATTGAGATTGAAAATGATTTTAAATATATCAATAATGTTGCATTTATTAGACCAGACGAAACTCCTGTTGTTTTAATGAAATTCGCCGCTCTCTATAAGTCTGGAGATGTGAAGCTGGAAGAAGGTTCATTTACTGATTTTGCATGGGTAGATGCTGAGGAAGTTATGGAATATGATTGTATTGATGGTATTGCCGAAGAGGTCAAAAAAACAATCGCTCTGTTTTCAAAAGGAGTATAAGGATGCCTTTTAAGGATTTACTTTTATAAAGAATAGTATATAGTGTTCATATATGGCAAAAAGAGCAAACGCACAGACAACAAACAAAACTTCTCGGTCAAAAAAGACTAAGAAACGATTAACAGTGAAGCGAGAAATGTTAGCAGCAAAAGCCGCTAAAGCAGTAAAAGGACGAAGTAAATAATCCTTTAAAACAAAAAGACTGACACTAAACCGTGTCAGTCTTTTTGTTTATGTATGTTAGAATTTATATATGTCAAAAATATATGGAACCCTTATTTTATTAGGTTTGTTTGCGTATGGATGGTGGTACTTTACTCCACATTATTCTCCTGAAGTAGTTGCTCCGACTCTTATAAATGAAATCTCTTATTCGTGTAACAATAATAAAACTATCCAAGCAAAAATATATGAAGGGAAAGAAATTACTGTACAACCAGGAGAAAAACCTATTCCAACAGGAAGTGTCGAACTTATTTTGTCAGATGGTCGAACATTAACTCTTATGCAAACTATTTCTGCTAGTGGTGTGAGATACGCACTTGAAGATGAATCTTTTGTTTTTTGGAGTAAAGGAAATACTGCGTTGATTTTAGAAAATGATACAGAGAAAGATTTTACAGGATGTATTGTGGTTGCAAATCAACCTTTAAATTCAGAACTGTCTCAAGTGTATACAAATCATGAAAAAGGTTTTTCAATTAGATTATATGAGGGGACTGAAATTGATGAATCATACACACAAGAGCTTTCTTCTGGTCAAAAAATAGAGGGGGTTCGATTCTTTGTTCCAAAATCAATAAGTGAAGGGACTAACTTATCTGATGATACTTCTATTATGATTGAAGAAATTTCAGATGTAGAAACATGTACAGCAGATCTGTTTCTTGAAAATACCACTGATGGTGAGAGGAATATGAATATTGGACCAAATGATACGGTTTACTCTGTTGCAAGTTCAAATGATGCAGCTGCAGGTAATAGATATGAAGAAGTTGTGTTTGCAATTCCTGGATCTAGTCCGTGTACTGCAATGAGATATTTTACTCACTATGGAGTTTTTGAAAATTATCCAGCAGATACAATAAAAGAATTTGATAAAGAGGCTCTCATCAAAAAATTTGATGCTATAAGAATGACTTGGGTTCAATCCTAATGAAAGGCTTCTATAAATAAATTACAGTTCTTAGGGTTTGTTATTTTTACTTTTTCAACTAATGCATTGCATGCAATTTCTTGTCCGCATACATAAACATCAGAATTATTAAAATTAAGTCCTTCTACGTGGTCTTGAATATATCCTTCTTTAAATTCCGAATCCGTATTTGGTTGGGACACCACATATGTATTTTGAAGTTTATTTGATTTCGTTTGAATTGAATCAAAAAAGTCTTTATAGATAACCTCATCTTCAGTCCGACTTCCTGTCATTAGAATTATTTTTTGTACAGATGGTTTATTCTCAAAATGTTCTAATAGGGATTTAACTACACCAGCACCAATTCCAAAAGCAAAAAGATAAATATTTGGTTGTAGCATTTTATCAGCACTATTTAATCCAAGTGGCCCCATAATCTCTACCTCTTCTCCTGTTAGGTTTTTATTCCAAAATAAGGGCGTCATTTTTCCTTGTGGACTAAGTCGGACTGATAACGTAATTATATTTTGTTCTTGATCAGAAGAAGATATTGAGTAAGCTCTTCTTGTTTTTTCTCCGTTTATAACTATAAAAATATTTATAAAGTGACCCGCAATAAAATTCAAAGGTTCTTTTAATTTGATCTGTACTTCTTTTGCTGTTTTTGACAAATCTTTAATTTTTAAAATTGTTCCGTAAGTTTTTTTGATACTCATATTTGTTGTGATTGATTAATAATCCTTTTTTGATTTACGACATGAGCCAACATGGTAAGTGCTGTTACAATGAACATCGACAGTAAAACACTACTATTTTCAAACACTACAAATACGTAGAATGAACTTGCGTAGAAATATAGATAAGAAAGTTTCTGAACTTTTTTCCAAAGACTTCCTAGTATGCGTTTTGAAAAATTATTTGAGGTTGCAATAAGGACAATTGCAGATATATCAGCAAGGTGGGCAAAAAGTGCGAAGTTGTCTAGAGACCAATATTTCAGAGTAATTAGTGAACTAAAATAGTGTGCTGGATCGATAATGATTTTTGAAAAAATAAAAGATACAATAATTGCTGCAGAAAATACACCTAATCCTTTTCGTAATATGACAAGAGGTCTGATCAACTTTGTTTTTGTAAAAATATCAGCAAGAGGTCTGATTATCATTACAAACAGAACTGCAATATGGGATAAGTCATATAATCTCAATGTTGTGGATTCTGATATTTTTTCTGGATAAAAAACCAAAATAATTGGAAGTGTTAGCATTAATAAAATTGAAATTCCTAAAGAAAATTTTTGAATGAATTGAATTATTTTAAAGTATGTTTTCATCTGATGTTTTGGGCTATGTGACCGCTTTTATTTATGCTTATAAATGTGATTTTGTCTTTTGAAAATTCTTTTTGAGCGACTGAGTGTCCTAGTAACATAAACGTTTTTGCATACGCCTCTGATAGTCCGCCATGTTCATGGATAATACTCATTGAGACAATTTCGTTTTTTGAATTTTCCATACCATTATTATCCAAAATATGATGAACCAGCATGTTAGAATGTTTCCAAGTCCTTTTATAGGTACCACTCGTAGCTAAACTTTTATTATGAATAGGGATTAGAATATCTTCTTGTGTAATAGGGTTGTAAATGCTGAAGATAAAAATTTTATTTTCACTATCAAATCCTTGTGTATGTAAATCTCCTCCAATATTTACTATTACTCCAGTAATATCGTTAGAATACGTTTTTATTTTTTTACATAATTTTTCTGCAAGATATCCTTTTAAGAAACCACCAAAATCAAGTTTCTGTCCTGAATCTAACTTTACAATTAAATTTTGAGCATCTATCTGAACTAAAGAAAAATCAATAGAATACATTTCATTGTCGACAGTATCTGACTGGGAACTTATTTGTTTGAAGTCTTTGGTGTATCCTAATCTCGCAATTTGAACAAGGGGATTAAAGTGCCCTTTTGTGAGAATAAAAAGTTCGTAAGCCTCTTGAATGACTTCAATAAAATCTAGAGAAACTGTCATTTGTTTTTCTCTATTTAATTTCGATAATTCGCTATCGATTAAAAATCGAGAAAAAATAGTTTCATACCTATTGATTTCTTCAATTGTTTGATGACCAAGTTTATCTGCAAGATCTTTGTCTTTTGACACTATTGAAATAGAGACATCAGTCCCCATTGCCTTAGTAATATATTCATATTCTTGCATTTGATTAAAATATCATGACAAGATGAATAATTCATGAAGAGGAGTATACTATTTATATGAAGATTTTGATTGTTGAAGATAATGAAAAATTAGCAAAGTATACAAAGCAAATGTTTGAAGAAGAGGGTTATGCTGTTGACTGCTTTTTTGATGGTGAAACAGGTGAGCGTATGATTCGTACTGGTTCATATGATCTCGTAATACTTGATATTATGTTGCCTAAAAAAGACGGAATAAATGTTTGTAAGAATGTACGAGAGGATAATAATACGACACCTATCATCATGATGACCGCTAAGGGCGAAATAGATGATAAGGTGCTCGGCCTAGATAGTGGGGCAGATGATTATCTTATTAAGCCTGTCGATATGAAAGAATTGTTAGCTCGAGCTCGAGCGTTATTGAGAAGACCACAAAATAGTTTCATCGATGTTTTAAAAGTTCAAGATTTAACACTTGATAGTAATACGCATACTGTTTTTCAAGGAAAAATAAAGATCGAGCTTACCCTAAAAGAATACGCAATTTTAGAGTATTTAATGAGACATAAGGATCTTGTTGTAACAAGAGAGCAACTTCTTGAACATTGTTGGGACTTTGCTTATAGTGCATTTAGTAATATAACTGACGTATACATCAAACAACTCAGAAAAAAATTAAAAGATACAAATGAAAAATATATTCAAACAATCAGAGGTGTTGGATACACCTTCAAAAGCAAGTGATTTTAAAAAAGCTGTTTTACGTTTAACTTTTTATTATACCGTTGGTGTTTTTTGTTTACTAACAGTATTCAGTGTTTTGGTATATGTCTTGTTTTCAAGAGGTGTTGGTGAATTGCGTATTGAAACAAGAGGGACTGAAGAAAGAGAAGAACTTAAAGATGAAATTCAGGAACATCTGTTCGATATACTTTTGATCTCAGATATTGTGCTTTTGGTATTTTCTGTTTTTGTCTGTTATTTTTTATCAAAAAAAACACTACAACCTTTAGAGGATTCATACCAAAGACAAAAGCGTTTTAGCGCAGATGTTGCACATGAGCTTCGAACGCCTTTGGCTGTTATGAAAGCCGGTTCTGAAGTTTTATTAAGGAAAGAAAGAGAAAATAGAGAATATCAAAAATTTATTTCAGAATCTTTAAGAGAAGTCGATCGTCTAATTTTATTGTCAAACGATTTACTTTATCTTGCTCAAAATAAGACTATTTCTAACAGTTTAATGAAATTTTCTCTATCTGAAATTTGTAATAAAAAAATTGAACAGATGACTTCTTATGCAACCTTAAAAAATATTTCTTTAAATGCAGATATTGAATCAAATATATCTATGTTTGGAAAACCTGAGGATGTCTCTCGGATGATTTTGAATTTAGTTAAAAATGCTATTGATTACAATAAAATAAGCGGATCCGTCACTCTTGCTTTGAAAAAGAAACAAACAAAAATACATCTAACGATTAAGGATACTGGTATAGGTATTGCACAAGATGATCTACCTTTTATCTATGAACGGTTTTATAAGGTTGATTCTTCTAGAGTTCAGACAGAACATTCTGGAACTGGATTAGGACTAGCTATTGTAAAAGAAATCGTTTTAGAACATAAAGGTGAAATATCTGTTCACTCTAGTCTGAATCAAGGAACAACATTTGAAATTATATTTTAAATACCTGTCTGAACTTTATTCATCTAATTTTCATAATCTAATTGTAGACTTTGAGTAGTTATCAATTAAGAAAATAAATATGGCACAATATGTTTGTTTGGATTGTGGGTGGATATATGATGAATCTGTTGGATTTCCAGAGAGAGGAATTTTGCCTGGAACCAAATGGGAAGAACTTCCTGATGATTTTAAATGTGCAGAATGTGATGTTCAAAAGAAGGATACTCATATGTGGCAAAAATTAGATTAATTTATGAAAAAAGATTTTACATACGCATTTTTAACATTCCTCTTAGTCAGCATTATGCTTGTGGGGAGTTCGTATGTCTATCAACAAAAAGTATTGGCTGAAATACGACAAGACGATTTGGTCAAATTACAGAAAAGACAAGAACAGGAAAATTTAAATAATGAAAATGAAAAAAAGAACCGAGATCTATTTGCACAATCAAAACATAAAGAAGAGCAATTAAAGATTGAACAAGAGGCACTCATACAAGCACAAAAAGAAGCACAAGCTCAAGCTGCACAGCAAACAAAAGCACAGCAACAAGCTCAACAAGCCGAAATTGCTCGTAAACAGGCCCAATTAGATTTAATTGCTACACAACAAGCTCAAGCACAGCTAGCGGCCGAGCAAGCTGCACAACAAGCAGCTGCTGATAGACTCGCAGCACAACAATTAAAAGACTCTCAGGCACAAGCAGCTGCTAAAGCAAGTAGAAGGTCTAGAGCAAGTTAAAATGTGGAAGAATAAGGTTTGTTATATGCCTTTCATATCCTATAATGAATAAGACGTGATATATACGTATACGTTTTATTAACCTTATTCAAATTATATGAAAAACAAACAATCACTTTCTTTTATTGCATTAATGGTATTTATTTTTGCATTTACTGTTTTAAATGTTTCAGTTACAGAGGCGGCCGCTCAATGTAGCTTCACTCGAAATCTAGATTTGGGTGTGGATGGTGAGGATGTACGATGTCTTCAAAGATATCTAAATGGAGCAGGATTCACTGTTGCTTCAACAGGCGTTGGTTCTCCAGGAAATGAAACGAGTCTTTTTAGAGACAAAACCAAAGCTGCAATTGCAAAATGGCAAACTGCAAATGGAATTAGTCCTGCGACTGGTTTTTTTGGTGCACTTTCAAGACAAAAATATGCTTCACTTAATGGATCAACCACAACAACTCCAGTAACAACTCCTGTAACTACAGGAAGTTCAAGCGAGATTCAAAGTTTGAAGAATCAAATTTCTTCACTTACCACTCAACTTGCATCAGCAAAATCAAATTCAAGTTCTAATTCGAATTCTTCATCTGCAAACAAAGCAAAAACTGAAATCAAAAATGTTCTTGAAATGATTGATAATGCTAAAGATGAAATTATTGATGCAGAGAGAGATGGGAAAGATATGTCTCAAGCAAGAAAAGATCTCTCTGATGCTGAAGATGATTTAACGGATGCGATGGAGGCATATTTCGATGATGATTTCGAGGATGCATTTGATTCTGCTGAGAAATCATTTAAGAATGCTGAAGATGCATTTGAAAAAGCGGGAGGTGAAAGCGATGAAGACGAAATTCAAAACTACTTGGATGAAGTAGACGACTTAGTTGATGAGGTAGATGATGAAATTAATCAAGCAGATGATGATGATAAGGATCTTGGTGATTCTGAAGATTTGTTACAAGAAGCAGAAGACTTAATGGATGATGCATGGGATGCATTTGATAACGAGGATTTTGACGAAGCTGAAAACCTTGCAGAAGACGCAGAAAACACACTAGAAGATGCGCGAGACGAAATCGGAAGTAAAAGTAGTGGAACAGATAAAGAAAAAGCCCAAGATGCAATAAATGATGCAGAAGATGCAATAAATGATGCTCAGGATGCAATTGATAAGGCGGAAGACGATGGAGACAATACTAATGATGCTCAAGACTACCTTGATGACGCGGAAGATGCTCTACAAGATGCTGAAGACGCATATGATGATAAAGATTATAAGGATGCTATAAATTATGCTCAGGATGCTGAAGACTATGCTCAGGATGCTGAAGATGAGTTATAAGATATAGAAACTAATTATAAAAAGCGGAGACTGATTGAAAAACAATTAAAGTCTCCGCTTTTTATATTAGATACTCAAAGATTGATTTACTGGTAGGTTTTGGTAATCTGAAACTCAGAAGTCTAAATGACAAAAGCATACGTGCTTATTCTTCAAATTCAAATCAAATACACAACACGAAAGGGAATCACATGATTACGTTATCAAATGGACATGCTTTTCAATGGATGATTGCAAGCGGTGCTATGGCGTTCGATGGTCGAGGGTGGTTCTGGGAGAGACCATTGGTCTCTGCTGGGCTCATTCGGCCTGAACTCTTCACTACCGTTATCAAGACGCTGACTCGGAATCCGCGAGAGGGAAACCTTCGTTGGTGGAAACCGTGGGAGTGCGTCGCATTGATCGAAGGCGGTGCTGTGAACAAAGTTGGACTCACTAATCCTGGAATCGAATATTGGTGCAAACATATCGCACCAACAATTGATTTTCACAAGTATCCGACCGTCGGCTCGATTTTTGGAGATGAAAAAGAACTCGTCGAGTGCACTCTGATGCTCAACAGATTTCTTCTGAAGGCCATCGAGGTTAATTACTCTTGTCCAAATGCGGGCACGGGTTTTGCTGCTGTCGAGGCACTCATAAGAGGTGTCATGGCTGTTGCAGAAGTATCTCGACATCCAGTTATCGTGAAAGTCTCTGTTGCGCAGGATTTCAAAACCATTGCAGCAAGACTTAAGGGAATTGCGGAAGCAATCTCTATCAATAGTGTGCCTTGGGAATTAGTCTTCCAAAACAGTCGTACGCCACTTTACCGACTCGAGAGTCGGGTTAAAGGTGGTGGTGGCGGTGTTTCTGGTAGACCTGCTCAAGCATATAATTGGGAGGCTGCACGAGAACTGGTAGAACTCGGAAGTTTACCAGTCATTGCTCCAAGTATCATGGGACTGGAAGATGTTGAGACTCTCAAGAACTTGGGTGCGCAAGCGTTCAGTTTTGGGACGATTCATCTTCCGACATATCCAATCTGGCGTCATCCGATGTCACTGATTCAAAATCCACAAAAACCAACTCAAATCGTTCGAGCATATGAAACCAACATACATTGAAATCCCACCGTTCCGCAATGTACACGGTCATCTTCGTGAAGGTGAAGCGATCATGCGGGATCTTATCAGGTTTTCCTATCAAGGCGGCGCTGATCTGCTTGGTCCAATGCCAAACACGTCTGCCGGTCTTAGGACTGCAAAACAGGTTGTTGATTACATCAACCTTGCTGACGAACTGGGTCACTCCACGGGGCATCCAATGCAATTCCTCCCAATCGGAATGTTGACTGAATCGACGACCATTGCGGATCTCGATGCATTCATACAGGCCGGTATCAGGAATCTGAAAGTCTATCCTCTCGACCGTACAACCAAGTCACAAAACGGGGTCCGAGACTACAACAAGATCTTTGATCTCGTGAAATATGGTGGGTTGCATGGAATGATTTTTCATTTTCATCCTGAACACCCGCTGATGCTTTTCGAAAATCGAGATGCAGAATGGGCATTCATTTCAACAATTGATACTCTTTTACGTCAGACCAATGCGACCATCGTATGGGAACATGGGACTGATGCTCGGAACATCATTTTTTGGAAGGAATTTGCTAAAACCGGTCGATTCTTCGTAACACTCACGGCACACCATTTACTACTCAATGAAAGCAACTCATTCGGCGATGTTCGGTCGGTTTGTAAGCCATGCATCAAGACTGAGGTCGATAGACAAGGTCTTCTTGCGTTGGTTCGTGAAAATCATCCATGGGTGATGGCCGGTGCAGATGATGCGCCACACCCTTCACACGACAAACATGTCGGTCATGGACAGTGTGCATGTGGCGCATTTACGACACCTTACATGCTTGTGCTCTACGCGCAGGCACTTGGTGATCTGTTGGATACGGAAGATGGAATCAAAACGTTTGTGAATTTTACGAACACAAACGCAACTCGCCTTCACAGGCTTGCTCCATCTACACGTATGGTCAAACTCGTAAGGCAACCTCAAATAATCCAACTGGCGTTTACAGTCGGTGAATGGAACGTTGAATCCTGTATGGCTGGTCGAGAAATTGATTGGTCTTTGGCAGCGTGATACCTTTGAAGGATTGTTCAAATCACGACCCTCGCGCTTCGGTGCGAGGGTCGTTTTACATATAAGGATACTGACTTCATAAAAAGTGGCATCGTGTTATAATCGCAGATATGAAATTTGACCCAAATAATTTTGAAAAGAAGTGGCAAGAAAAGTGGGAAAAAGATGAGATTTATAAATCAGAAAATTCATCACCAAAACCTCCTTGTTTTGTAGTGGATATGTTTCCATATCCATCAGGAAGTTCTATGCATGTTGGGCATCCAAGAGGGTATGTTGCTACTGATGTGTATTCACGTTTCAAACGAATGAATGGATTTAATGTTCTTCATCCTATGGGTTGGGACGCATTTGGTCTTCCTGCTGAAGAAACTGCAATTTTAAATAAAGAATATCCAACAGTTACTGTTGATAGAAATATTGAAACATTTAAAAAACAATTAATCATGATGGGGCTTGGATATGATTGGTCTCGAGAAATCAATACAACAGATCCAAAATATTATTCTCATACACAACGAATCTTTTTGGAATTCTTTAGACGAGGACTTACAAAAAATTCTATGATGACTGTAAACTGGTGCCCTGAATTAGGTACGGTATTAGCTAATGAAGATATTGTTGATGGTAAAAGTGAACGAGGAGGTTTTCCTGTATTTCAAATGCCTATGCGACAATGGGTGTTAGAAATTACAAAGTACGCAGATCGGTTAGTTGATGATTTAGAACTATTGCCTCAATGGCCAGAAAAAGTAAAGAATGCACAACGAAACTGGATTGGACGAAGTGAAGGTCATGAACTTTCTTTTGATACAAATGTTGGAATTCAAATTCCTATCTTTACTACTCGAGTTGAAACTATCCCTGGAGCGACATTTCTTGTTGTGGCACCAGAAAGTATTTTAACTACACAAATGCTTGTGCACGCTTCGAATGCAAAACAAATAGAAGAATATGTAAATCAAGTAAAACAAAAAACAGATTTAGATAGACAAGTAACAACTGAAAAAACAGGTCTGATTATTGAAGGGGTAACAGCTACAAATCCATATACTCAAACTCAAATTCCTGTTGTTGTTGCAGACTATGTTTTGTCTTCATATGGGACTGGTGCAATTATGGCTGTACCTGCTCATGATGAACGAGATGCTGATATGGCCCATGTTCTAGGATTACCGATCATTGAGGTTATCAAGGATGATGCAATGGTTAATGCAGGAGAACTTACAGGAAAAACTATTACCGAAGCCGTACAAGAGATTGCAAAGAAATTAGGTGCTGTATCTAAGAAACGATATAAAATTCGTGATTGGGTATTTTCTAGACAGCGTTTCTGGGGAGAACCATTTCCAATTGTGTGGATTGAAGGAAAAGAAAAATACGAATCTCTTAAATCAACAGTTCTTAAAGCTTGGTTACCAGAAGAATCTATTTCATATACAGATGGAGAAAAAGAATTTTTTGCAGTACCGGTTATGCCAGAATTTTTGAGTGCGATGCAACTTCCAAAAGTTGAATCATATGAACCAACAGGAACAATGGAAGGACCTCTTGCAGGAATTGATGAATGGGTACATGCGTTTTTAAATCCAAACACTGGTGAAATTTCTAATGAATCAAAAGGAGATGAATGGTTAGCTGTTTCAAGAGAGACCAATACAATGCCTCAATGGGCAGGTTCTTCTTGGTACTGGCTTCGATATATGGATTGTGAGAACGAACAAGAACCATTCTCTAAAGAATCATCAAATTATTGGGGCCCTGTAAATGTATATGCTGGTGCTGATCATGCAGTAGCTCATCTTATATACGCGCGATTTTGGCACAAAATGATGCAGGATGCGGGGATGGTTGATTTTCCTGAGCCTTTTGAACGTCTTGAATTTCTCGGATACATATTGGCATCTGACGGATCAAAAATTTCAAAACGAAAAGGGAACAGTAGAAGTCCTGAAGAAATTGTAAATCAAGTTGGGGCAGATGCATTCCGTCTATATGAAATGGCAATCGGTCCTTTTGAAAAAGCAATTCCTTGGAACGATAATGGACTTGTTGGTTCAAGAAGATTCCTTGAACGAGTTTGGAAAGAGGCACTTCGAGTATATGAAGAAAAAACAGAAAACTCTGATCCTAAAGTAGTAGCGGCAATTCATAAAGCAATTAAAAAAGTTGGAGAAGATATTGAAACATTCAAATTCAATACTGCTGTTTCTACATTGATGATTTGTTTAAATGAGATTCAAGATAGACCTGTTTCAGTTTCTGATTTCAATATGTTTGTTTCTCTTGTCGCTCCTTTTGCACCACATGCTGCTGAAGAACTTTGGTCTATCAGTGGAGCAGGGAATTCTGTTCACCTTTCAAATTGGCCTGTACATAATCCTGATTTAGTTCAAGAAGAAACGATGATACTTCCAATTCAAATCAATGGAAAACGAAGAGCAGAAATTCATGTAGCAAAAGAAATTAGTGAAGATGAACTCAAAGATTTGGTGCTTAATATGCCTGAGATTAAAGAAAAACTAGAAGGTTCTGAGATAAAAAAATACGTCTATGTACCTGGTCGGATTATTAATATTGTTATCTAAAGATAATCAATTAATGCTCGTCGCTAATTAAGGTGTAATAAAACCTTGTATATTTTAAAATATATGGTATAGTTTCGACCTAAGAAATCAACTAACAATATAACAATGGATTCATATAAAAAAGGACGAAAGCCAACACGATTTGGTGGGGATAGAGAGAGAAGTAATGATAGAGGAGGTGATAGAGGTGGTTTTAGAGGAAACTCTCGAGGAGGCTCTTCATTTGGAGGAGGTTTTTCTTCTGATCGAAGATCTTCTGGTGGACGACCATCATTTGGAAATGATAGAAATAGTCGACCACGACAACCACTTGAATTCCATCATGCGGTATGTTCAAAATGTCACAACTCTTGTGAAGTTCCTTTCAAACCATTTGAAGGAAAAGAAGTTTTTTGTAATAACTGTTTTTCTAAAGATGGACAAAGTCCTTCAAAATCATTTGGAAGAAACGATGCTCCACGACAAGCTGTTCAAGAAACAAACCCACTTGTGCACCCTTTGTTAAAAAATGAATTAAATCAAATTCATTCTAAAGTTGATAAAATTCTATCAATCGTACAAAAACTTGTTTCTGAACAAAATACTCCTATTTCAGAAAAAGTAATAGAGGAAGTAAAAGAAACTACTGAAGATCTTGCTGAAGAAGTTGTAAAAAAAGTAAAAGCTATCAAAAAAAGTTTTACTCCAAAAATTTTCAAAAAGAAAAAATAAACTAAATAATAAAAGGCCCGCGAAAGCGGGCCTTTTATTATGATAAATTTGATATACTTATCATATGGAACACACAGAACAAAAAACAAATCAAAAAAGATTATATAGAAGTACTACTAATAAAGTATTTGCTGGTATTTGTGGAGGGTTAAGCGAATATATGGATGTAGATGTTGTTGTAATTCGATTAGTTTGGACGCTCATTGTTGTCTTTACTGGATTTTTTCCTGGCGTATTGGCTTATATTCTCGCTATCTATATTATTCCTAAAAAAGCAGAACTGCCTAAATAATGGTTTTAAAACTACTTTAGAATTCGGAAATATCATTGTGCTATACTCTCTCTATGACACAACAGGAGACTTTAACATTGCTTAAAATGGGTAAAAACATCTTTCTTACCGGTCCTGCTGGATCTGGGAAGACGTTTGTATTGAATAGCTATATTGATTACCTCAAAGATCATGGTGTTGAAGTTGCTGTTACTGCTTCTACGGGAATCGCTGCGACCCATATTGGAGGAATGACAATTCACTCATGGGCAGGGATCGGGATTAAAGATGCACTTTCTCATCGAGATTTAGATTACATGGAGCAACAACAGTATTTATGGAAACGATTTGAAAAAGTAAAAGTTCTAGTGATTGATGAAATTTCAATGCTCAAAGATACGACACTTGATATGGTTGATCGAGTATGTAAAACATTTAAGCGTAATGATAAACCCTTCGGTGGATTACAGGTAATTTTTTCGGGAGATTTTTTTCAACTTCCTCCTATTGAGAGATTTTCTCCACAAGCACAGATGGAACAGGTTCCTTTATATACAGATTCAAGTGATGAGATTCAATATGAGGTTGAAGATGTGGTGAGAACACCCTTTGCCTTTATATCTAAAAGTTGGAAAGAAGCACAACTTCATATTTGTTATTTAACTGAACAGCACAGACAAGATGATTCTACTCTTCTTACTATTTTAAATGAGATTCGATCAGGTGAAGTTTCTGATGATGTTCGAGAGATGTTGTTAGAAAAAATTACTCAAGAAGATATCGAAGACACGACAAGACTTTTTACTCATAATATTGATGTTGATAAATATAATTTAAGAAAACTTGAAGACTTGGACGGAGAAGAAAGAATTTATGAAATGACATCAAAAGGAAAATCAAGTGGTGTTGATGCACTTAAGCGAGGTTGTCTTTCACCAGAAGACTTATGGGTTAAGGTTGGTGCGTTGGTTATGTTTGTAAAAAATAATCCCGTACAAGGATATGTGAATGGAACTATCGGTGAAGTTGTTGGTTATGACTTGGATGATTTTCCTATTGTGCGAACAAAGGATGGTAGACAATTTATTGCTAATCCTCAATCGTGGGCAATTGAAGATCAAGGTAATGTTGTTGCTGAAATTTTTCAGGTTCCACTTAGACTTGCATGGGCGGTTACTATTCACAAGAGTCAGGGTATGACGCTTGATAGTGCTGCAATTGATTTGTCTCAGGCATTCGTGCCAGGACAAGGATATGTTGCTTTGTCTCGAGTAAAAACATTTGAAGGTTTGTATCTAAAAGGTATTAATCAGCAGGCACTTCAGGTGCATCCTGGAGTTTTAACTTTTAATCAGAGATTACAAGAATTATCTGATATCTCATGTGCTCGACTTGCTAAGACTGATGCAAAAAGAATTCAAGAATGTTTTGATGACTTTATGAAATCTGTTGGTGGAGACGTTTCTTTTGTGAAGAAGATAAAACCAAAGAAACCATTAAAAGATAAGACAAAGACTACCTATCAAATTACTAAAGATCTAATTGTAAAAAAACTTTCTATATCGAAGATTGCAAAAGAACGGGGTATTGCAGAATCAACAATTTTTGAACATATAGAAAAAATGAAGAACGAAAAAATGATTGATGGGTCTGATCTTGAATATCTTAAACCTAAAAAAGCAAAAGATAAAAAGGACCTCGAAAAAATCACAAAAGCCTTTATTGAACTTGAAACAAAAAGTCTTAAACCTGTTTTTGAACATTTTAAAGAGAAGTATGATTATGAACTTATCAAGCTAGGACGTCTTTTTGTTTGATTCGTAAGCTTTACAAATTGCCTTAATAAGACTTGGACCTCTATAAATCATCCCTGTGATAACATGGATCAGGTCTGAACCAAGTTCAAATTTATATAGAGCATCAATAGGGGACATAATTCCTCCACAGCCTATAATTGTAAGTTTATCTTTGTATTCTTGTCTCGTCTTTTCTATTAGAATATTTGAAGGATGAAAACAAGGTGCACCAGATATTCCGCCTTTGTATGTTGGTGGTTGTTCTGAAACACAAGGTATGTCGAGATAGTTTTTATTTAAATTTCCAAATATAACCCCTGTAATTTTGTAGTTTAAAATAACTTCAAGTAAATCTTGAGTATCTTCCCAAGAGAGATTAATTGGCATTTTAATATAAATTGGTTTTTCACAAGGTATTTGTTTTATTTCACTCAAAAGTTTTTCAAGCAAAGTTGGTGTAGTAAAAGTTTCTCCACCAAATGCATTCGGACATGAGATATTGATCGTATAATAATCACCAATTTTTTCTTCGTTTAATCTTTTAAATGAATAACAATAATCCTTGATCGCTTCATCTATATCAGCTGATTGAGAGTCATTAGTTTTTGCGATCGACACACCGATAATGAAACCAGGTACTCTACGTGTTTTTTTGAGTCGTTTAATAATTGCATCAACACCATCGTTTTTGAGTCCTTTATTTACGATAATTGCCTTCGAATGAGGAAGACGAGTGAGAGTGGGACTTTTGTTACCATTACATGGTCGCGCAGTTACAGATCCTACCTCAACACCACCAAAACCAAGTGAGGGCAATATTTGTGTGAGGTTTGCGTTGTAATCAAATCCTGCAGACAATACCACAGGCGTCTTGTAGGTTAGTCCGTCTATCTTTTTTGAAATATCGGTACCTTTGTATCCATATATGTAGAAGGTTAATTTTCTTGTAGTGGGATTTGAACCGAGAAAAATCCCTGCTTGCACAAAGATCTTATGAACAAATTCCGGATTAAATTTGAAAAGGATAGGTTTGAGAATGTGTGTATAAAACATAAAGGCTATTATAACATGCCGTACTAGAGTGAAAATTTTGATATACTTTTGGTATGAAACAAACAAAGTTATCAAATAATAAAAAGTTCTCACTTATCAAGCGGGCAAAAAGTTTTACTCATGCTGGACGAGGAATTTGGATTTTTGTTAAAACAACACATAATGCCTGGCTACATTTACTTATTTTTGCTTGCGCTATTTTTTTAGGATTTTATTTCAGTATTTCACATATTGATTGGATTCTTCTAATCATCACAGGTGCTTTTGTTCTTGTTTCAGAGGCTTTTAATACTGCTATTGAAATTGATATGGATCTGACTTCTCCGGAATACCATCCATATGCAAAAGATACAAAGGATATGGCGGCTGGTGCGGTTTTAATTTCTGCGATTGCTGCTGCTATCGTAGGTTTGATGATTTTTGGAAGTCATTTTATTGAATTATTATAAATATGTATTTTGTTTATATTTTAGAGTGTTCTGATACAACACTTTATATTGGATCCACGAACGATATAGAAAAAAGAATTCATACTCATAATACTGCTAAGACGGGTGCAAAATATACTAAAGGTCGAAGACCTGTACATTTGAAATATTCTGAATCATTTGCTACAAAAAGCGACGCTCTTAAAAGAGAGTGTGAATTAAAAAAACTTTCCCGTATCCAAAAAATAGGACTCTTTAAAGATTAAAGACCTAAGCCACTTAGTGTTGAAGTATAAGAAGCTATCAATGCTGGTAGTGCAATCATCATAACAATAAGGGGTAGTACAAAAAATACTATTGTTGCTATCATTGTCCAGTATAGATATTTACGGGTCTTTTCTACTGATATATAAATCTGATCAATTTTTTGTTGTTGATCTTCAATAATTTTTTTAAGGTCTTGTTCCATAAGTTAAATTGTAACACTATATTTACATATAGGTATATTTGATATACTTAATATATGAATACAAAACACCTGCCACTTATAGTTGCAATTGCATTACCAATCATTTTTATTATCGCTCTCGCACTTATACTTATTGTTCCATCTTCTCGTATAAAGCCACAATTTGATTTCGTATATACTGATCAAAGTGAAGAATACAATAGAAATTATTATGAGATTGAATATAAAAATAAGTATGATATTAAAGAAGGAAAACTAACTCTCACCCCAATACCTTCACGTTTTAGTACTCGTGTTGATAAGACTGGCATTGAATATAAAGAAGCTCCAACACTGTACTACTACGATGTAATAGAAAATACTTCTCGAGAAGTATCTTTTGCTGATATGCAAAATGAAACATTTGATGCTGGACCGTCTTCTCCTGACGGATATCAAGTAGATCATGATTATAATAGTAGGGGTGTTTTTGAACTCTTCGGTTCAGATTCTAATTCTGGATATTATATTTCAAAAGGAAGAGGTAAAAAACTTCTGACAGGTATTTCTAGTCCTTATTACGGAGGAGATACTATCAAGGTAATTGGTTGGATTAAATAAACATATATGGACAAAACACAAATACTTTCTCTTGTGCAAGAAAAAATTAAAGAGGGAATAATTACGTCTGATGACCTTCAGAAAGTGATGCACGAGGAACAAGAATCTAAACAAGCTCATGTTACAAAAAATATAACAAACATCTTTTATATTATTGGTGCGCTTATTATCTTGATTGGTGCGGTTATTCTAACTGTTCAGAACTGGGATGATATTGGATTTATCGGACGTGTCCTTGTAACATTTGGAATCTCATTAGCAACATATCTGCCTTCATTATTTTTGAGAGATTCTATTAATAGAATTCTGTCTCAGGTTTTGTTTCTTGTATCTGCAATACTTGCTCCGATTGGAATAGTTGTATTGTTTAGTGAATTCGATATGAATTTTGGATCACTCGAACAGACATTAAGTGCAGCGGCTCTTTGTCTCATTTTTTCGATTGCTTTCTTTTATACAAAAAGGAATATTCTTGTAATTATCAGTATGTTTTTTGCTACGTGGGGATACTACGCACTGCTAGGACACTTATTCTCAATGACTAGTGATTTAACAAAGCTTGCAACAATGATTTTTGGTGTTTCATATATTCTTCTTGCTCGATATTATCAAGATCGTCTAACGGCAGTGGATTCTGCAGAACGTAAAGAACGAAGATCTGTTGAGAATATTTTGTATGGAATAGGTACTATTGGAATATTAGCCCCTGCAATATTTATTGGAGGTATCTTTGATTTACTTGCCATTGCACTTATTTTTGCAGCATTCTATGCGAGTGTCTTCGTGAAAAGTAAGGCAATGCTTATTTTTGCAGCAATCTTTTTGATTACATATGTTATTAAGATTACTTCAGATTATTTTGTGAATTCTGTTGGGTGGCCACTAGCTTTGATTGTAATTGGGTTTTTGATTATCGGAATTGGATATGGAACTTTGTATCTGAACCGAAGATATCTTACAAATAAAGCATAATCTGAGAGTGGTTCATAGGGGTTTATATTTGGTATAATAGAGGAGGTATTATCAGAATAACTATATTATATATGAAAAAAATCCTGATTCTAATTAGTGTGATTGTAGTTCTGTGCGTTGGAGTGTTTTTGGGTATGAATCAAAAAACACAAACCGAAGTTTTAAATGATGGTAATCTGAAATCTAATACAGAAGAAACTCAAACGGCAACATCGACATCGTTAACTCTTGCAGGTTCGTGGATGTGGCAAAACTCTACTACTCAAATAGGGGGAACTATCTCTCCGCCAAATCCTAATAAATTTGTTATAAACTTTACAGAAGAAGGACGACTTAGTAGTACAACTGATTGTAATAATATTGCCGGGTCTTTTATTAAGAATGAAGAGGTGATAAGTATTGGTCAGCTCGTTTCTACAGAAATGGCCTGTGAAGGTGATATTCTTGAAGCAAAATATGCTGAGCAACTATCGTTAGCTTCTTCTTATTCTATTAAAGATAATGTACTTACAATTATTCTTGTGAAAGATGCGGGAAAGATGAATTTTATACGACAATAAAATATGAAATTACTCCTTGCACTTATTGTTATTGTGATACTTGGTCTCTCTGGATACTTTTTTATTGACTCAAAAAAAGAACCTACTCAAATTGAAGATGTCCAAACTGATAAATCTGTTTCAGCTATGGGATATGTATATAAAAATATATCAACCTTATCTCCAGAAAAAGAAGTCCTTGGAGGCACATTTTATGTAACAAACATTACTGCAGACTCTGGAGTAGGTACTGTGAGTTATGAAGATGGACATAATGCATTTACTGCTGATTTTTCTTATACGTTCTCAGATACAGGAGAAGTTAAGATTACACGTTTTGAGATAGTTGAATAAATTGATATAGTAAAAAAATGAAAAAACAAATAATAATGATAAGTATAATTGGTTTTTTAATGACAATCTCTTTTGTTGTTCCTCAGCAAGCATTTGCAGTCGAAAAACTATTTTATTTCTTCAATAATACCTATGGATTCGATAACTTTAAAAAAAATGTTTCAGGTGTCGATATTATCGCCCCTCAAATATATACCGTTGGATACGATTTAAAAATCAAGAAACCTTCAAATACAAAAATTATTAAAGAAGCAAAGAAAAGACAAGTTGATTCTATGCCTCTTTTGGTGAACGCGGAT
>Ga0172380_10002408_pt1 | contig 28814 bp, 32 predicted proteins | sample Leawe162metaG_FD_119747 | JGI IMG/M metagenome (GOLD analysis project Ga0172380, IMG submission 119747) | Leachate microbial communities from a municipal landfill in Southern Ontario, Canada - Leachate well 162 metaG | ecosystem: Engineered > Solid waste > Landfill > Unclassified | place... | reverse complement strand
TGAGACGAAAAAGGAAAGCTTGCGCTTTCCCTTGATATTTGGAGCGGCAGAAGAGTCTCGAACTCTCGACCTATACCTTGGCAAGGTATCGCTCTACCAACTGAGCTACTGCCGCAAGACAGGCGCGAATTATAGCGACTCCATAGCCAGTGTCAACGTTCGGCCACCTCACTTGGTCCGCAAGGATATCTCCGGCCATGCTTTTTTCAGGTAGTACGCCATCGACCACAAAGTCAGCATCGCAGCAACCAGAATCAACCAGTTGCCAAGCCGCTGCACGCTGAAACCAAAGAGGTCGTCATGGAAAAGCAGCATAGGGATGGCGATCATCTGTGCTGTCGTTTTGACCTTGCCGATAAATGAAACAGCGATATTTTTTGCCGCCCCGATCTTTGCCATCCATTCACGCAACGCCGAGATCGCAATTTCACGGCCAATGATGACAAAGGCAATAATGGCGTCGGCCCGTTCCATCTGGACCAGAACGAGCAGCGCCGCAGCCACCATCAATTTGTCCGCAACAGGGTCGAGGAAGGCGCCGAATGCCGAGGTCTGCCCCAGCTTGCGGGCCAGCCAGCCATCAAGCCAGTCGGTAATGGAGGCGACGACAAAAATTGCCGTTGCTGCGATGTTCTGCTCCTGCAACGACAAACAACTCGGCCCAGCGTAGAAGACGCCGACGAAGAGCGGTATCAGCAGGATGCGGGCCCAGGTGAGCAAGTTGGGAATATTGAGAGGCATGTCTAAGTTTAATGCTATTTCAATGAAATTTCCGGTGAATATCCTCTGCCAATGCCCGACTGATGCCTGCGACACGGCAAAGGTCCTCAATCGTAGCGGCAGCAACCCCTTGCAGGCCGCCAAAATGGGCCAGCAGTTTGCGACGCCGCACGGGGCCAATGCCTGGAATCTCTTCCAGCTTCGAACCGCTGCGCGCCTGTGCCCGTCGCGCGCGGTGGCCCATGATGGCAAAGCGATGCGCTTCGTCCCGCACTTGTTGAATCAGGTGCAATGCCGGGTGATTGGCGGGCAATTTTACCGGTTCTATGCCCTTGCCGAGGATTAATGTTTCCAGCCCTGAACGACGCCCCTCCCCCTTGGCAACGCCTACCGTGGCGAGATGTTCCAGTCCGAGTTCGACAAGCACCTCATGCGCTACGCCAAGCTGTCCCATACCCCCATCGATGAGGATCAGGCTGGGGGCAACCGCTTCTCCTGCGGCAAGCTTCTCATAGCGCCGGGTCAAGGCCTGGCGCATGGCGGCGTAGTCGTCTCCAGGCCGGATCCCGGCAATATTGAAGCGGCGATATTCGTTTTTCTTCATCATGCCTTCGACACATACCACGCACGAAGCGACGGTACCCTCTCCCTGCGTATGGCTGATGTCGAAGCACTCGATGCGCGTGGGCAACTCGGCGAAACCAAGCGACTCACGCAATGCTTCGAGCCGCTCTTGCGCGCTGGAAGCGACATGACGACGCGATTCGATGGCGAGCCGCGCATTGTTTTCCGCCATGCTCAGCCAGGCCCGTTCCATCTCATTCTTGGGCGGGCCGGCAACGGCTGTTTTTCCCACTGCTTCGAACACCGCGCTGCATGCCTCGGCAACATCCTGGTTGAGAATCAACCGTCCCGGCAGGGGGTGTTCCAGATAATGTTGCTCTATGAAAGCGAGCAATCCCTGCGCCGGATCGCATTCCTCGGCAGCGCGCGGGAAATGAGCCCGGTCGCCAAGGTGCAGGCCGCCACGCACCATGGCAAGGTTGACGCAGATGCCGTCCGCGTCCGCCACTGCGGCAAGAATATCGGCATCCTCTTCTCCCGTACTGCTGACATACTGGCGATGCAGCACAGCCTGCAAAGCGCGGACCTGGTCGCGCAACGCCGCGGCTTCTTCGAAGTCAAGCTTGTCCGCAGCCGCTTGCATGGCGACGGACAAACCTTCGATCACCTCGCTGTGACGACCGCGCAGGAACAACTCGGCCAGACGCACATCGGCGGCATATTCGTCTGCCGTGATCAAGCCGACACAGGGTGCTTTGCAGCGCTTGATCTGGTGCAGCAGGCAGGGGCGCGAGCGATGGGCAAAGACGGCATTCTCGCAGGTACGCAGTTGAAAGGTTTTCTGCAGCAACTGAATGCTCTCGCGCACCGCGAGGCTGTTGGGATAAGGACCGAAGTAGCGCGACTTCTTGTCGAATCCTCCGCGATGGAAGGCCAGGCACGGAAACTCATCCCCACTCAGCATGATGTAGGGATAAGACTTATCGTCGCGGAAAAGGATGTTGTATTTCGGTGCCAGCCGCTTGATCAGGGTGTTCTCAAGAATCAACGCCTCGGCTTCGGAACGCGTTGCGGTAATCTCTACCCGCGCCACCTGCTTCAACATCAAGGCAATGCGCGGACTCTGGGCGGTCTTCTGGAAGTAGGAAGTGACACGTTTCTTGAGATTCTTGGATTTGCCGACATAGAGCACCTCGCCGTCGGCGTCATGCATGCGGTAGACGCCCGGTTCGTCCGGCAGCGTCGCCAGCATCGCCTTGGCATCGAAGGGTTTAAGCAAGTCTTTCAAGCTCGGCACGCACCGTGGTAAAGACCGCTGCGAAACTCTCCTGCGTCAAGCGCCGGGTCTGCGTGTTGTAACGGCTACAGTGGTAACTGTCGATCAACACGCGTTCCCCCCTGCCCTGCTCCGGCAATGCGTGGCGAGCGCCGTGGCTGAAGAGAAAGTTTTTCAACTTCAAGTCCAGTGCCATCAACACGGCCTTGTGGGCAACACCCCCGAGCGCCAGGATCACCCGTGCCTCGGACGAACGATCCAGTTCATCGGCCAGATAAGGATTGCAGGTGCGAATTTCCGCAGGCGCGGGTTTATTCTCTGGTGGCAGACACTTGACGGCATTGGTAATGCGACAATCGATCAGTTTCAGTTCGTCGTCGGATGCCAATGATTCCGCACGGCTGGCAAAACCAAATTCATGTAGCGTCCGGTACAACAGAATGCCCGCATGATCGCCGGTAAACGGCCGGCCAGTACGGTTCGCGCCGTGCATGCCAGGCGCCAGGCCGACAATCAGCAGGCGCGCCCGGGAATCGCCGAAGGGAGCTACCGGCCGGGCATGGTAAGCAGGATATTGTTGCCGCACGCATGCCAAGAATCCGGCCAGGCGAGGACAAGCGGTGCAGGAAAGCAGTACTTCGCAGCTGGTTGGTGATCGCATGGATAAACTGGTGCCTGGAGTCGAGTTAAGGGTAGGATTCTGACTTTAACCACCGAGCCTTGTCCAGCGATGCGCGGGAAAAAATGGGATATCTTCTGTCGAGTCGTCGATAATTTCGGCGACATCGGCATCTGCTGGAGACTGGCCCGGCAACTGGCAGCCGAGCACGGCTTGGAGGTACGCCTGTGGGTGGATGATCTCGCCAGCTTTCACTGCCTTTGTCCGGACATCGACCCCGACCCCATCCTCGCCATGCAGATGCTGCATGGCGTTGTGGTCAGACGCTGGGATACGCCGTTCCGAATCGCCGCGGGAGCCGAAAAAAGCATTCTGCCTGATGTGGTCGTAGAAGCCTTTGCCTGCGAATTGCCGGAAGCCTATCTCGCTGCTATGGCATCCCGCCAGGAGAAACCCGCATGGATCAATCTTGAATATCTGAGCGCCGAACACTGGGTCGGCAGCTGTCACGGACTCGCATCCCCGCATCCCCGTTTGCCCTTGACCAAACACTTCTTTTTCCCCGGCTTCGTCTCAGGAAGCGGAGGACTGCTGCGCGAAACGGCTCTGCTTCGGCAACGCGCCGCCTGGCAGGCCGATGCCGTGGCCACCTGGCAGCAACTTGGCCTGCCGTCACTCAGCCCGGAGGAAACCGCCGTATCGTTGTTCTGTTACGACAACCCGGCCTTGCCGGACCTTCTGAATTCCTGGATCGCGGGCCGCTCCCCGATGCGCTGCCTGATCCCGGAAGGCCTGGCGCTGGCGCAAGCTGTCAACTGCCTACAGACTGCTCCCCTGCACGCCGGGGAACGGCTTCGGCAAGGCAACCTGACCGTATATGCGCTCCCCTTCTCCAGCCAGGAAAACTACGATCGCCTGCTCTGGTCGTGCGACTTCAACTTTGTCCGCGGCGAGGATTCCTTCGTACGCGCCCAATGGGCAGCCCGGCCATTCGTCTGGCACATCTATCCGCAGGAAGACGCCGCCCATCACGCCAAGCTCGATGCATTTCTTGCGCTGTATTGCGCAGGCCTGCCGCAACCTACCGCCGAGGCCTGCCGCAACTTCTGGCATGCCTGGAATCGGGTGGGCAAAGACAACGCAGCCAAGGCTTGGGCGGATTATTGGCAACACCGCGCGGAATTATCTGCACATGCCAAGAAATGGGCGGCACAGCTCGCCGAACCCGTAGATATTGCCAGCCGACTGGTTGATTTTTGCGAAAATTTGCTATAATGGTCGATTAGTTTTTTAGTGCAGGATGCATCATGAAAACCGCTCAAGAACTCCGTGTAGGCAATGTCATCATGATCGGCAACGAGCCGATGGTGATGCTCAAGGCCGAGTACAACAAATCCGGCCGCAACTCCGCCGTGGTCAAGATGAAAATGAAGAACCTGCTCACCGGTTCTGGCACAGAATCCGTATACAAAGCCGACGACAAGTTCGAGTTGGTGGTGCTTGATCGCAAGGAAGTGACTTATTCCTACTTCGCCGACCCCTCCTACGTCTTCATGGATGCCGAGTACAACCAGTACGAGGTGGACAGCGAGAACATGGGCGATGCCATCAATTATCTCGAGGATGGCATGGCCTGCGAGGTGGTTTTCTACAACGGCAAGGCGATTTCGACGGAGCTGCCGAACTCGGTAATCCGCGAAGTGATCTATACCGAACCGGCCGTCAAAGGCGACACTTCCGGCAAAGTGATGAAACCGGCCAAAATCAGCACCGGTTTTGAGCTGCCTGTTCCGCTGTTTGTGAGTATCGGCGACAAGATCGAAATCGACACCCGCACTGCCGAATACCGTAACCGCGTGAAGTAAGTCATCCGCGCCCTGCCCTGCTTCGCAGGGCGGCGGTGATCAGCGCTCGGCCAACGTAACGATGCTGCGCAACCCGGCTTGATACAAAGCATCAGCCTGTAGCGTCTGCCTGTCCTTTGCCGGTTTCTGCGGCAGGAGCCGTTGCGTCCGGGCTGCCCGGATCGGATCCGGCGTCGGCCGCCAGCAGGCCAATAGTTCTTCCACAGCGTCAGGCGCATTGCACACCAGCAGCATGTCGCAGCCTGCCGTCCAGGCTGCCTCTGCCCGTTCGACTATGCCGCCGGCGACGCTGGCGCCCTGCATCGACAAATCGTCGCTGAATATCACGCCGTCGAATTTGAACTCCTCGCGCAGCTTTTTCAGCCAGAGCGAAGAGAAGCCGGCCGGACGCGCATCGATACGGGGATAGATCACATGCGCCGGCATGACGGCGTCAAGCATCAGGCGGCGATAGGGCAGCAAGTCGTCGGCCATCTCGGCGAGGCTGCGCTCATCGACCGGGATGGCCACATGCGAATCGGCAGCGACATAGCCATGGCCGGGAAAATGTTTGCCGCAGACCGCCATGCCGGCCAGGCGCAATCCCTCGCACAGCGCTCCGGCCAGTTCCGCGACGATTGCCGGATCGCGGTGAAACGCCCGGTCACCGACGACCCCGCTGCTCCCATAGTCGAGATCGAGTACCGGCGTGAAAGACAGATCGACCCCCTCCGCACGCAACTCCGCCGCCTGCACAAACCCGATACTGCGCGCGGCTGTCAGCGCTGCCGAAGGCTCTTGTTCCCAGAGATCGCCCAGTCGACGCATGGCCGGCAGACGCGCAAAACCCTCGCGAAAACGCTGCACCCGCCCGCCTTCATGATCCACCGCAATCATCAGCGGCGGGGCGCGCAAGGCGTGGATTTCGGCACACAGCCGCCGCAATTGCTCCGGGTCTGCGTAATTGCGGGTAAACAGGATCAAGCCGCCTACCAGCGGATGACAGAGGCGCTCTCTATCCAGAGCGCACATCTCCGTGCCGGCGATGTCGATCATCAACGGGCCGGGCGGAATATGGAGAGTTCTTGTCATGCTTGCTCCAGGATGACGAAAGCGACCACAGTGTCCTTCTCATCGCTCAAAGACAAATGGGCGGTCAGGCCACGTTCGGCCAGATGTGCGGCCAGTTCAGGCGCGAACTCGAAAGCCGGCTTGCCAAGACTGTCATGCACCACGGCGATGGCCGGCAGCACTGCCGGGGCCCGTACGCCCGTGCCCAGCGCCTTGCCGAATGCCTCCTTGGCCGCGAAGCGCTTGGCGAGAAAGCGTTCCGGCGCAGCCGACCGACGGCAGTCGCTGCGCTCGCTCTCCGCCAATAGTTTTTCCAACGCTCGTTCGCCATGTCTGGCATACATTTCAGCCAGGCGGGCAATGGCCACCAGGTCGGTGCCGATACCGTAGATCATGTGCTTTGTCGCGCCGCCAGCATCAGGCGCTTCATTTTGCGAATGACATTTTCCCAGCCCATGAAGATGGCTTCGGCAACCAGGGCGTGACCAATATTCAGTTCGGTGATTTCGGAAATTTCAGCGATAGCGCCGACATTGGCGAAATGCAGGCCGTGCCCCGCATTCACCTTGAGACCGATTCCCATCCCGTAGGCCGCTGCGTTGCGGATGCGTTCAAGTTCCTGTTCGCACTCCCGGGCGTCTTTCGCGTCGGCATACCGGCCGGTGTGCAACTCGACCACCGGAGCGCCGGCGGCAAGCGCGGCATCCAGCTGCCTGGGCTCCGGATCGATGAACAGGGAGACGCGAATCCCGGCGTTCGCGAGACGGCTGCATGCGGCACTCACCGCGGCAAAATGACCGGCGATATCCAGTCCGCCTTCGGTGGTCAGTTCCTGACGTCGTTCGGGAACCAGACAGACATCGTGCGGACGGATACGGCAGGCGATGGCAAGCATCTCCTCGGTGATCGCCGATTCCAGGTTCATGCGTTTAGTCAATTTGTCGCGCAGCACTTCGACGTCGCGATCCTGGATATGTCGCCGGTCCTCGCGCAAGTGCAAGGTGATGGCATCGGCGCCGTATGTCTCCGCCAGCAAAGCGGCCTGGACCGGGTCCGGATAGGAAGTGCCGCGTGCCTGGCGCAACGTGGCAACATGGTCGATATTCACGCCGAGTTCAATCATCAAAGCTCCTGCAACTCCATAAAAACCCGCCGCGATTGCAAGGCTTGCCCGGCCAGGTAGTGGTTAATCAACATGCGCATAAGCATTTTGCTCTCGGCCAGGGTGCGCGGATCCGCATAATCGTCCTGTGCCAGATCCAGCAGCGTCTTGCCGCGAATGGCCAGGCTGCGTGTCCGATCGCCATCCGCGTACGACGCCAACACCGGACCGCGCTCGATCAGGTAATGATAGTTCTGGTCTGGCAGCACGGCTTCGCCCGTGATGGCCTCATGCTCCAGTGCAATGCCATAGCCAAGTTCCCTCAGCAGGCTCTTCTCGAACTGGCGCAGGCTTGCCGCAGGAGAAGCGCTGTCGCGCCGCACGAGTCCCTGCAAGGTGGCCCCATAAGCCTCGAACAACGCTACATGGGCATCTTCGCGCGGCAACAGTTTCATCAGCAATTCGTTGAGATAGTAGCCCAGCAGCAGGGCCGTGCCGCCCAGTATCGGCATGCTGCCGAGCCACTCTGCCCGGACTAGCGTGCGAACTTCACCGCTGCCAAACCAGCCCAGTTCCAGCGGCTGAAATGCCTGCAGTACGCCGCGCAGCGCCGAACGCGGCCGGCGCGCCCCACGCGCCAGCAGGGGCATCCGCCCGTAATCCCGCGCGAACACATCGAGGATCAGGCTGGTCTCGCTGTACGCATAGGAATGCAGGATGTAAGCTGCCTGTCCATCGACACGTTGCCTGCCTGTCATGACCGCTCACTCACCACGCGCCGTATCCAATCCGCGTCACTCGTAACCCAGGCTCTTGAGCGCGCGTTCGTCGTCGGCCCAGCCGCCCTTCACCTTCACCCAGGTCTCCAGATACACCTTGCCGCCAAACAGCTTTTCCATGCTGATCCGCGCATCGGACGACACCGTCTTCAGTTTCCCGCCGCCCTTACCGATCACCATCGCCTTATGCGCGGGTTTGTCGACGATGATCGCGGCGAAAATCCGGCGCAACTCGCCTTCCTGCTCAAAGCGCTCGATTTCGATGGTGATGCTGTAAGGCAGTTCCTCCCCGAGATTGCGGAACAACTTCTCGCGCAACAATTCCGCAGCAAGAAAACGTTCGCTGCGATCGGTAATCTCGTCTTCCCCGAATAACGGGGGTGCCTCCGGCAAATATTTCGCAGCCACTTCGAGCATCTGCTCGCTACCGGAACCCTGCAAAGCGGAAAGCGGCAGGATTTCGGCGAAAGGATATTCCTGCGCCAATCGAGCCATAAACGGCAGCAACTGCGACTTGTCGGCAAGCCGGTCAACTTTGTTGATCACTAGCAATACGGGTCGTTCACGCGGCAGTAGTTTGAAGATGGCACGATCAGCCTCGGTGCAATGCCCCGCTTCGACGACGCAGACGACCACATCCACCTCAGCCAGCGCCTGGGTGACGCTGCGGTTCATAACCCGGTTCAAGGCGCCGGCGTGGCGGGTCTGGAAACCCGGGGTGTCAACAAAGACATATTGACAGTGCGGCGTCGTCAGAATGCCGGTAATACGATGGCGCGTGGTCTGCGGTTTTCTCGAAGTGATGCTGATTTTCTGCCCGACCAATCGGTTCAGCAAGGTGGACTTGCCGACATTGGGCTGTCCGACGATGGCCAGGGTGCCCGTCCGGAAGGGTTCGGTCATTTTGCGGAAATCATTTCGCAGGCCCGCCGCGCAGCTTCCTGCTCGGCGGCGCGACGGCTCGCCCCTCTGCCCACAGCGCAGATATTCAGGTCAGGAAGACGGCATTCCACTTCGAATTCCTGCTCATGCGCTTCTCCGCGCGTGGCTTGCAACGCGTATTGCGGCAAGGGCAAATGGCGTCCCTGAAGCAACTCTTGCAATTCGGTCTTGGGATCCTTGTTGGCATGATGCGGGTCGATCCTGTCCAGCAAAGGCTGATAAAGTTTGACGATGACAGCGCGCGCCGATTCGAAACCAACATCCAGAAAAATTGCGCCGAACAGCGCTTCGAGTGCGTCGGCAAGAATCGACGGACGGCGAAATCCGCCGCTTTTCAGTTCTCCTTCGCCAAGCAGCAAGGCATCGCCCAAGGAGAGAGTCTGGGCGATCTCGAACAAGGTTTCCTGCCTCACTAGCGTTGCCCGCAATCGCGACAGGTCCCCTTCGCGCAATGACGGGAAACGCTCGAAGAGAAACGCGGCGACGACACAATTGAGAATGCTGTCGCCCAGAAACTCGAAGCGCTCGTTGTGGGCCGTGCCGTAACTGCGATGAGTCAGTGCCTGCTGCAGCAGCGCCGGCTGAGAAAAGCGGTGGCCGAGCGCCTGCTCAAGCCGGGTCGGCGCAGTTCTCTTATGTTTCCCAATAATATTCGCCGTTGGGCCAGCCTCGATCTGCATCGGCTACTTGCTTGATCCTTCAAAGTCGATCAGGAGGCTGACATTGGCAAAGAGCGGAATCTTCTTCGAATAGGCAAACGAAAGCACAATCTCATTGCCTTCCTTGGTAATTTCAATGTCTTCCGCATTGACGCTAGTGCCACCCTCAACCTGGGCGCGCTTCAAGTAAGCGCTGCGAACTTGGGAAACACTTGCCCCAGCCATGCCGGGGTCGTGCGCAGTCGCCTTGACGTTCTTAAGTACCGTGAAATATCCGAGAACATCCGGAGCCACTTTCATGCCCAGCACAGCGATAAAGAAAAGCAAGCCGCCGCCTATCAACAAACTCAGGATGCCAATCCCGCGCTGCCGTCTAATGGATAGTGTCATACCATTCTCCTGCTCACTTGAACGATCCGATGCGTTTCAGGTCGCCGAAATTGAACCAGATGAAAAAAGCCCGCCCCACAATGTTCTCATCCGGGACAAATCCCCAGAATCTGCTGTCCTGAGAGTTGTCGCGGTTATCGCCCATCATGAAATAATGCCCCGCAGGCACTTCGCAGACCACACCGGAACTATTGTAGTGGCATTTGTCGCGGAAGGGAAACCGGCTCGTGGGAGCCACAAGGGACTGGGCATCTGTTTCAACCAGAATCTCGTGATTGACCTCACCCAGAGTTTCAATGTAGCGCGGCGTGTAGTAGAGGCGTTCCTTGTCGAGATAGTCCTCGACTTTCTTGACGGGCAATTCCTTACCGTTGATACCGAGCCGTTTGTTCAGATAGACGATCTTGTCCCCAGGGACACCGACAACCCGCTTGATGTAGTCGAGCGAGGGGTTGTCCGGATAACGGAACACCATCACATCGCCGCGCTGCGGCGTACCCATATCCAGGATTTTTTTATTGATTACCGGCAGACGGATGCCGTAAGTGTATTTATTGACCAGGATGAAGTCGCCCACCTGCAAGGTTGGAATCATCGATCCGGAGGGAATCTTGAATGGTTCGACAAGGAACGAGCGCAGCAGGAATACCGCCAGGATGACCGGGAAGAAACTCGCGCCATACTCCACCCACCAGGGATCCTTGGCATCGGCGGCACGACGTTTCTTCAACCAGAAGTGATCGACCAGCCAGATCAGGCCGGTCGCGATTAGCAGCAGAAACAATATCAGGGCAAAGTTCATGTGGACTTCCTGTTGATCATTTGTCATCGACGCGCAAAACCGACAGGAAGGCTTCCTGCGGGATTTCCACGCTGCCCACCTGCTTCATGCGCTTCTTGCCGGCCTTCTGTTTCTCCAGAAGTTTTTTCTTGCGCGTGATGTCGCCGCCATAGCACTTGGCCAGCACGTTCTTGCGCATCGCCTTGATGTTCTCGCGGGCGACGATGTTCGTGCCGATCGCCGCTTGAATGGCAACGTCATACATCTGGCGCGGAATCAGCTGGCGCATCTTGGCCGCCAGCGCACGGCCTCGGAACGGCGCATTGGCGCGATGGACGATGGTCGACAGCGCATCGACCTTGTCGCCGTTGATCAGCACATCGAGCTTGACCACGTCGGCGGCGCGATACTCCTTGAATTCATAGTCGAGCGAGGCATAGCCGCGCGAGACGGATTTGAGCTTGTCGAAGAAATCCATCACCACTTCGGCCATCGGCATGTCGTAGCTGAGCTGCACTTGGCGGCCGCGGTACAGCAGGTTCACCTGGGAGCCGCGTTTCTGCTCGCATAAGGTGATCACCGCGCCGAGGTATTCTTCCGGCACGAAGATCGTCGCCGTGATGATCGGCTCGCGGATTTCCTCGACCTTGGACAAATCGGGCAGTTTGGCCGGATTCTCGACGAACATCTCGCTGCCGTCGCGCAGCAGCACTTGATAGACCACCGTCGGCGCAGTGGTGATCAAATCCTGGTCGAATTCCCGCTCCAGCCGTTCCTGGATGATCTCCATGTGCAACAGCCCGAGGAATCCACAGCGGAAGCCAAAACCCAGCGCTTGCGAAACCTCGGGCTCGTAATGCAGCGAGGCATCATTGAGTTTGAGTTTTTCGAGCGAATCGCGGAGTCCCTCGTACTCGTTCGGTTCTATCGGATAGAGTCCGGCGAACACCTGCGACTTGATTTCCTTGAAGCCCGGCAGCGGCTCGGCGGCCGGACGATCGATGCGGGTGACCGTATCGCCGACCTTGGCGGCCTTGATCTCCTTGATGCCGGCGATGATGAAACCCACTTCGCCGGCCGAAAGCTGTTCTCGCGTCTGCGACTTGGGCGTGAACACGCCCACCTGCTCGCACAAATGCACGCTGTCGGCGGCCATCAGGCGGATCTTATCCTTCGGCCGCAGGCTGCCATCCACCACCCGCACCAGCATGACCACCCCGACATAATTGTCGAACCAGGAATCGATGATCAGCGCTTTCAACGGCGCGTCGGGATCGCCTTGGGGCGGCGGAATCCGGGTGATCACCGCTTCGAGTATCTCATCCACCCCCAGGCCGGTCTTGGCGCTGGCAAGGATGGCATCGGTGGCGTCGATGCCGATCACGTCTTCGATTTCCTGGCGGGCAGCCTCGGGATCGGCGGCAGGCAGGTCGATCTTGTTCAATACGGGGACAACTTCCACCCCCAGTTCGATGGCGGTATAGCAATTCGCCACAGTTTGGGCCTCGACGCCTTGCGAAGCGTCCACCACCAACAATGCGCCTTCGCAGGCGGACAGGGAACGGCTCACCTCATAGGAAAAATCGACATGGCCCGGCGTATCGATCAGGTTGAGGTTGTATGTCAGCCCGTTGCGTGCCTTGTACGACAGCGCGGCGGTCTGCGCCTTGATGGTGATGCCGCGCTCCCGTTCGAGATCCATCGAGTCGAGCACCTGGGCTTCCATCTCGCGGTCGGACAAGCCTCCGCACAGGTGGATAATACGGTCTGCCAGGGTCGATTTACCGTGATCTATGTGGGCAATAATGGAGAAGTTACGAATATGCTGCATCTGGTTTACGGTGCTACAGAGTCATTCTGCAGGATTCTTGACGGCGCCGGATTGTACCTTGAAGTGGGCTCCAGCGGTTTAAGCCGGTTTTCCGGAAGGAACGCAGACCGATGAAAACCCATTAAACTAGGCCCGGAAACACCGGAACGGCGAGGCTTCTGGCGTCACCTGATCATGTATCTCGATAAAACATAGCGATGTCATCCACTGAAACAATCTCCGGCAGCGGCGGCAAGATCCTGGTCGATTGCCTGCTCAAACACGGCGTCGACCGGGTTTTCTGCGTCCCCGGCGAAAGCTACCTGGAAGTGATCGACGCCCTCTACGACGTGCGTGAAAACATCAAACTAATGGTCTGCCGCCATGAGAGCGGCGCCTCGAACATGGCGGAGGCCTACGCCAAGCTTACCGGTCGTCCCGGCATCGCCATGGTAACGCGCGGACCGGGTGCGAGCAACGCTGCAATCGGCATACATACCGCCTACCAGGATTCAACGCCGCTGATACTTTTCGTCGGTCAAGTCGCACGTGAGTGTCGGGAACGCGAGGCATTTCAGGAAATCGACTGCGCCCGCTTCTTCGGCCAGATGGCCAAATGGGCAGCGCAAATAGACGACCCGCGGCGTATCCCCGAATACCTCGGCCGCGCCTTCTCAACCGCCGTGTCGGGCCGTCCCGGGCCGGTAGTGCTGGCACTCCCCGAGGACATGCTGGTCGAACAGGCGACAGCAGCAGCCGCACCGCACTACCAGCGGGTTGCCGCATCTCCCTCGTCCGCCCAAATGGCCTGTCTCAAAACCAGGCTGGAAGCCGCCCATCGGCCCATCGCCATCGTTGGCGGCAGCGGCTGGACAACTGCCGCCTGCGAAAATTTGCGCCGTTTTGCCGAAGCCTGGGCTCTCCCGGTGACCTGCGCCTTCCGTTTCCAGGACGTCTTCGACAATAGCCATCCCCAGTATGCCGGCGATGTCGGCATCGGCATCAATCCCAAGCTTGCCCAGCGCATCAAGGAAGCCGATCTGGTGCTTGCCATCGGACCACGGTTGGGCGAAATAACGACCGGCGGCTATACCCTGCTGGATATCCCCAAACCTCGACAAGGATTGGTACACGTGCATGCCGGGGCGGAAGAACTGGGGCGCGTTTATGCCGCCGATCTGCGGATCAATGCCGGGATGCCCGAGATCGCTGCCGCGCTGGGAGAACTCCGGGCGGACGCAACACCGAACTGGAGCCCGGACACGCCTGTGGCGCATGCCGACTACCTGGAATGGAGCACTCCTTCAGCCACCGTCGGCTCGCTGCAAATGGGTGAGATCATGGCCTATCTGCGCCAGACTTTGCCGGCGGATGCCATTATCGCCAATGGCGCCGGAAACTATGCCATATGGGTTCATCGCTACTATCGTTTCCGCCACTTCAAATCGCAATTGGCACCCACCAGCGGCGCCATGGGCTATGGTGTGCCGGCCGCCATCGCCGCAAAATCCGTGCATCCCGAACGTATCGTCGTATGCTTTGCCGGCGACGGCTGCTTCATGATGAGCGCCGCGGAACTCGCCACGGCGATGCATTATTCGCTGCCGGTCATTTTTATCGTGGTAAACAACAATCAATACGGCACCATCCGCATGCATCAGGAGCGCGAACACCCGCTGCGAGTACATGGCACACAGCTCACCAATCCGGATTTTGCCGCCTATGCGCGCTCATTCGGCGCATTCGGCGAAACCGTCTTGCATACCGAGCAGTTTGCTCCGGCCTTCGAACGGGCGTTGCAATCCGGCAAGCCGGCTTTGCTCGAGTTGCGTCTGTCCCAGGAAGTGATCACGCCGTCAACCACGCTTACCGCCATCCGCGACCAAGCACTCGAGCCGCGCAAGTAGTGGCAGAAGCTCAGCCGAGTTCCGCCAGGTAGGCAAGCACTGCGGGGGGATCCAGAAAGTAATGGCAAAGTTCTCGGACTTCCTCGCCCTCGATCACCGCCAGCACCGGTACGAGTTCGTCATAGAGCGGCAGTAGCGCCGGATCGGCATCGACGTCGATCACCTCAATCTCGAAGCCGCCCCCATGCTCGGCGCGCAGCACCTTCAGCGCGTCGAGCATGTCCTGGCAGAGGTGGCAATACCCCCTGCTGTAGAGAGTAAGCCGCGGCTTATTTGCTGTCACCAAGGCCCTTGATAATAATGAAGGTCTGGTTCTCCCCACGCCTGACGAGTATCGTGACGGTTGTCGACTTGTCCAGTTGAGCAAGCACTTTGTTGAATTGTTCAATCGACTTGATATCGGTCTGGACGCCCTTGCTGGCCAAACCCAGAATGATATCCCCGGGACGCAGGTCAGCTCTGGCGGAGCCGTTGCGGACATCATCGACCAGCAGGCCGTGATCCAGCTTGAGTTCTTTTTTCTGCTCAGGCGTCAGTTCCGATAGCACCAGACCCAGGCGATTCGCCGCAACGGGACCACTCGGCTTGCTGCGCTTGCCAGCACGCGAAATGGCTTTCTCATCCGTGATTTCGCTGACAACCAAGCTCAAATCCTTGATCGTCCCTTTACGCCAGAGCTGTATCACCGATTTGCTACCCGGTTTGGTGGCTCCGACCAGGCGTGGCAGGTCACTCGATTGGACGACTGTCTTGCCATCGAATTTGAGGATAATGTCGCCGGATTCGATCCCCGCCTTATCCGCCGGGCCGCCCTTCTCCACCGAACTCACCAGCGCTCCCGCCGGTTTAGCCAGACCGAAAGAATCCGCCAGATCCTTGGTAACCTCCTGGATGACCACGCCGATTCGGCCACGGCTGACCCTGCCAGTGCTTTTGAGCTGGCTTTGCACCTCCATCGCGACATCGATCGGGATGGCGAACGCCAGCCCCATATACCCACCTGTGCGACTGTATATTTGCGAATTGACCCCAACCACTTCGCCCTTCATGTTGAACAGCGGCCCCCCCGAGTTGCCGGGATTGATGGCGGCATCGGTCTGGATAAAAGGCACATAACTCTCTTGGGGCAACGAGCGTCCCTTGGCGCTGATGATGCCCGCGGTAACGCTGTTCTCGAAGCCGAACGGCGAACCGATGGCAATGACCCATTCGCCGACCTTGAGCCGGTTCGGATCACCCAGTTTGGCCACAGGCAGTCCGCCCGCCTCGATCTTGATCAAGGCAATATCGGTGCGCTTGTCGGTCCCCAGCACCTTGGCCTTGAATTCGCGTTTATCGGTTAGTTTGACCAATACCTCATCCGCGCCATCCACCACATGCGCATTGGTCAGAATATGTCCCTCAGCACTGATGATAAAGCCGGAACCGAGCGACTTGCTTTCTTGTTCCCGCGGTATCCCCGGTTGCTGATGCGGAAAGAAATGGCGGAAAAGGTCGAAAGCCGGGTCGTCCCCGTCAAAAGGCATCTGCTGCCCAAAAGGATGGCCCCGGCTGCCACGGATGATCTGAGTAGTACTGATATTGACTACTGCCGCTCCCTGTTTTTCCACAAGGTCGGTGAAATCTGGCAATTCCCTGATCTGGGCAATCGCTGTCAAAGAAACCAGAAGCAACCAAAGCGGCAGCAGTATTTTCCTCGCCATGTGGCTATTTCCTTTTAAACGAATAAATTTGATTCACCGTTTTTCAACGGTTCCCAGGCAGCGGTGAAATGCCACGGCCAACGCTGTTTATTTCCTCTTCAACTCGATCCCGTCGCCCAGTTTTTTGAGCGTGGCAGGTGGAACTTCGCCCATCACCACCAGCAGATATTCGCTTACTGAACGACGGTAGAAATTGATCGCTCCCATTGAAAGCATACCCAGTTCGGGTTTTTCCGGCAACGCCTCGATGAATACCGAGATTGCAGCCAGTCCATCGGAAAACACCACCTGCTGACCTTCCGTGCCATCCGCGTGGGTTTGCCGCTTCAAGCTGGTCAGCTTTCGAAAACCCGGCAATTCCACATTGAATTGCCATACGCCGTCTTCTGCCCGACTCTCGTTGGAATGCACACGTTGGACGCGCCACTTGGCGCTCTGTGTAACGTACTTGGATTTAAGCGCCCCACGCTCAATATTGCCGCCGATCTGCAACTGGGTGAAGGCGAAGGTTTCTATCGCCTGGTTTCGTTCGTTCATCAGGCTGATCTTGAGCAGCAATCCGCTGTTCACATCGATCCACAACTGCTGTCCGTAACGCAGGTCATCCTTGGGTTCAAGAAAGATAACCTGGCTTTCGCGTTCCGCAACCCGACCGACCGGCCCCTTGCGGATGGAATAATATTCCGCGAGTCCGCTCAGAGATGCCGACAGCAATGCCGGGAAACTTCGCCGATGTGCGCGTTTGTCGATAATCAGGGTGTGGCTCTCGGGCAGGTAACATTTCACTTCATCATTGTTGCGGATCAACTCCCGCGGACTGCCATCAAGCACTTCGAGCCGTTCAACTTCCCCTCCTGCGTCGACCAGATGGGTAATGCGCGACGTTTCGTCAATGCCGCCGTTCCGGTAGGAAAAAGTGCCCGTGTAGTTGAGCTTGTGCGCCGCCGTAACGACGCGACCGAGCCAATACAAACCTTCTTGCTGTTCTGCCTGCACCGGCCAACTCAATAACAGGCAACAGGCTGCCTGAACCCAACGGAGTTTCATCGCGAGGCCGAAATGGTACGAATATAGCTGGCGCCCCCCTGAATGCGGCTGCTCGGCGAATAAGCCTGGTGCGCCATCAGGTATTCCTGCATGCGTTCCGAAGTGGCGACCATCTGCGGTTTTTCCATCTTGGCCAGAGGCGCCATTGTTTGCGGCGCCGACGGCACAAATGCCAGCCAAGCCACCACGGCCGCCCCGGTTAACGAAGCGGCCAGCGCTGCCGTGTTGCGTAACACGCTCACGGACCGACGTGCAGGCGGCGCCAATATCGTCGGCTCGTCGTCGAGACGGGCCATGACGCGGCTGGTCAGGTCGGTTGTCAGCCCCCCGGAGCCGCGTAGCGCATCGCCGATCAGAAGATAGCTGGCCATGGCGGTGCGCAGTTCGGCATCCTTGCTCAGGGCAGCCAGCAACACCTGATGCCGATGCGCTTCGAGTTCGTTGTCGAGCAGGCTTGATAGTTCGTTTTTCATGTTGGGATCACCAGTCATTTTCGATTACCAGCGTTTATCCGGCGCAGTATCCAGGAGCGGCTTCAATTTTTCCGCGATTGCTTCACGCGCGCGAAAAATTCGCGAGCGCACAGTACCGATCGGGCAAGCCATGATCTGGGCAATTTCCTCGTAGCTCAGACCATCGATCTCGCGCAAAACAATGGCATTGCGTAAATCTTCCGGTAGCGCATCCATGGCCGAATTCACAGTAGCTCCAATCTGTTTCGACATCAGTATGCGCTCTGGCGTGTTGTTATCGCGCAATTGATCGCCATCCTCTAAGCCTTCTGCCTCCTCGCTGTCGAATTCCGATGTCGTCGGCGTTCTGCGGCCTTTGGCAGCCCAGTAATTCTTCGCGGCATTGACTCCGATTCGATACAGCCAAGTATAAAAAGCACTATCACCGCGGAAGTCCGGCAAAGCGCGATATGCCTTGATGAACGTTTCCTGGGCAACATCCTCGACTTCAGCCGGATCGGTAATCAGGCGCGATATCAAACGTACCAGCTTGCGCTGGTACTTGGAAACGAGCAGCCCGAAGGCTTGCTTGTCCCCCTGTTGCACGCGTTCGACCAGAATCTGGTCAGTTTCGCGGTCTCCCATCGGTTGGCTTTGTCGGTAATTGGAATCAGCGGTCAAGTATACCCGATGCTTCAAACTCCGCCCCGCAAACGATGCAACCACTTCCGCTTCCCGATACTGGCGCTATCCCATCGCCGGCGACGACCAAACGACCTGGCATTCATCGTCATGTCGGAAGACAACGTTGTACGAAAATAGTTCAGCAACAAGGGGATTCCCTGGAGGAGGGTTGGCTTGGGTTTGCCATGAGATTCAACGATATTGACGACTACCGCCAAACTTCGGATCTGGGCGTGTTCTACCCCAGATGCCGCGCCTGGCGTCGGGGCAAGCTCATTTCCGGTTTCACCAGCGTTTCGGAGCTTTGCTTGAACTGCCGGGGTTTGCCTGCGCATTCGACCGATACCAAAGCAGTCGCCGCCTCTTTGGACAACCCGCCGAACTCCAGCCATTGCGCCAAGAGTCCAACGAGCCGGTCGAAGGCAATCCGGGAGGTGGCTTGTGTTTTGCCATGGAGCCACTCCGAGCATGCCATGAAGTTTTCAAAAGGGGCATTGCCTAGCAATACCGGCAAGCTGAGCGCAAAACGTCCCGAATTGGCGATCAATTCCCAATAGCGCGCAAAACGAACCAGTCGCTGCATGTTCGAAAAATCGATACGATCCGTCGCCAGAATCCGGTAGGGAGGAGATGGATCAAAGACCAGCCTGAAGGTTTCGCTATGGCGAATGATCGGGGTGCCGCGCAGGCGTTTCAGGATACCGATCTGGATTTCCTGCGGCTTCAACGCATAAAGCCGGTCGAACCCCCTGGCAAAGCTGGACAGATCTTCCCCCGGCAAGCCAACGATCAAATCCGCATGAATATGCGCCTGCGAATTTTCGCGCAACCAGCGAATGTTGCTCAAGGCTTTTTCGTTGTTCTGCTTGCGTCCTATCAGACTCTGCACTTCAGGGTTCAGCGTCTGAACGCCGACTTCCAATTGCAAGGTGCCGCGCGGAAACCTGGCAATGCTGAGTTTCAACTCATCCGGCAAATAATCGGGGACCACTTCGAAATGTACGAAAATCGAGCCATCCGGACTATCGGTCAATTTATCGAGGAAGAATTGAAGGATTCTGGCACTCGAATTGGGATTCAGATTGAAGGTGCGATCCACGAATTTGAATTGGCGCGCACCGCGTGCATACAGTGCCTCCATTTCGTCCAGGAACCTGTCCGTATCGAACGGCAGCGCTGTCTTATCCAGCGCGGATAGGCAGAATTCGCACTTGAACGGGCAGCCGCGCGAGGCTTCGACGTAGATGTTGCGGTGTGCAATATCATTTTCGTTGTACAGCCGATAGGGCAACGCCAAGTCATCCAACGCGGCCTGTTCGCCCACATGAATCTTCTCCAAGGGTGATGCGCCATGCAAGATATTCCGGCATAGCACTGGCAAACCGATCTCGCCCCAACCTGTAATGACATAATCTGCCTGCTGTACGATGGCTTGCTCGGCGCTCTCATAAGAGACTTCCGGCCCCCCCAGGACAATCTTGATCTCCGGGGCAACCCGCTTGAGCATGGCGACAACTCTCGCCGTTTCTGTCACGTTCCAGATGTACACCCCGAAGCCGATGATGCGCGGCTGTAGCGCCAATAAGCGCTCGACGATGGCCGAGGTCTGAAGGCCTAGCACGAACTCAAGGATTTGCGTGCGATCCCTTAATTCGCCCATGTTCGCATGCAGATAGCGTAATCCCAACGAGGCGTGGGAATAGCGCGCATTCAGCGTGGTCAGGATTATCGTCATGGGTTGGATCAATCTGAACAGAACTTGAATCTGGCCGCGGTACGGGAAGTCTATCGATCCAAGTTGTCCCTTACACGATATATTACGCTTGCATCCCGACCCGTGCTGATGCGAAAATTATTCATGGTCAAACGATTAATCATTTCTGGACGCGTCCAAGGCGTCTGTTATCGCTATTCGATGACAAGGGAAGCCGAAACCTTGGGAATCACGGGCTGGGTAAGGAATCGCCGCGACGGCAGCGTCGAGGCCACCGTTGCCGGCAACGACGCTGCCATCGAAGCGATCATAGCCTGGGCGCATACAGGTCCGCCCTCGGCAGAGGTCGCGTCAGTGAAGGTTTACGATGCTTCTGGCTCGTTCGGCTGTTTCGAACAGTGGCCTACGGTATAGGCATACCGCCAGCACCGCAATCCTCAGTCGACGCGCTCAACGATCGTCGCAATCCCCTGTCCCACGCCGATGCAAAGCGATACCAGGCCGTAACGCGAACCACGCCGTTTCATTTCGTGTACCAGGGTTCCCATGATGCGTGCGCCGGACGAGCCGAGCGGATGCCCCATGGCGATGGAACCGCCGTTGACGTTCACCTTGGCCGGGTCCATTCCCAGTTCGCGTATGCAGGGCAGCGATTGCGCAGCGAAGGCTTCGTTCAGTTCAATCAGGTCAATGTCGCCGATTTTCAAACCTGCGCGAGACAATGCCTTGCGGGTCGCCGGAATCGGTCCCAAGCCCATGTAGGAAGGATCGCAGCCGGCCACGGCACTCGCTACAACCCGCACCAGCGGTTTGTAGCCCAGCCGTTTCGCCGTCGCCGCCTCCATCAGCAACAGCGCCGCCGCACCGTCGTTGATGCCGCTGGAATTGCCGGCGGTAACCGTGCCATCCTTCTTGAAGGCAGGTGCCAGTTTGGCCAGTTGTTCGAGTGTCGCATCGGGACGTGGAAACTCATCCCTGCCGACAATAACCGGATCGCCCTTTTTCTGCGGCAACACAACCGGTACAAGCTCATCCTTGAACTTTCCGGCGGCATCCGCCGCAGCCCATTTTTGTTGCGATGCCAACGCGAATTCGTCCTGTTCCTGGCGAGTCAGGCCATACTTGCGCGCGACGTTCTCCGCAGTATCGCCCATGCTTTCTTTTGCGTAAGGCTCGGTCATTTTCGGATTAGTGAAACGCCAGCCGATGGTCGAATCGAAAATCTTCATATCGCGCGAAAACGCCGTCTCGGCCTTGGCAAAGACGAACGGTGCGCGTGTCATGGACTCGGTGCCACCGGCTATGAACACCTCGCCTTCGCCGACCTTGATGGCCTGCGCCGCGCTATTGACGGCGTTCAACCCCGAAGCGCAAAGGCGATTGATCGTCTGTCCTGCGACGGAGTAAGGCAAACCCGCAAGCAAAGCCGCCATGCGTGCGACGTTGCGATTATCTTCGCCCGCCTGGTTGGTGCAACCGAGCACCACATCTTCGATCAGGTTCGCATCGAGATGGTTGCGTTTGACGATTTCCGCTATACACAGTGCCGCCAGATCGTCCGGGCGAACATTTTTCAAAACGCCGCCGAATTTTCCGACCGGCGTTCTTACCGCATCAATAATCACTGCTTCACGCATAGAAACTCTCCATAAATTTGCGAAGTTTGTGAGCTTCGCAAGGTAAATAAGTTATTGCCCTTACGACTGGAAACGCCGGTTCCTGGCGAACTGAGATGCCCCAAAGTGCTCATTTAGGCCGCTTATCCACCACCCGTTTTGCCTTTCCAACCAGCGTACGTTCAACCTTGCCTTCCTCCACAATATGCACATCGCAAGTGACGCCGATCAGGCTCTTGATGTGGTGCTGCAAATCCTTGCCGATCTGCACCATCCCTGTTTTCCCGAGCTTTTCGAGAGATTCCACGCGAACCTCGGCATACACATCGAGCGTGTCCATCGGCCCATCTTTGTCGACGTGCAATTGATACACCGGCGTCAAGTCGGCTTGCTTGAGGATCAGTTCCTCGATCTGCGAGGGAAAGACATTTACCCCGCGGATAATCAGCATGTCGTCGGAACGACCGGTAATCTTGGCGATCCGCCGCATGGTGCGAGAAGTGCCGGGCAGGATGCGGGTAAGGTCGCGGGTACGGTAACGGATGACTGGCATCGCTTCCTTGGTCAGCGAAGTAAATACCAATTCGCCCAATTCACCGTCGGGCAATGGAACTCCGGTAACCGGATCGATGATCTCGGGATAGAAGTGATCCTCCCACAGCGTCGGTCCGTCCTTGGACTCGACGCACTCGCAAGCCACGCCGGGACCCATCACTTCCGATAGGCCATAAATATCCACCGCATCGCAATCGAAGACGGCTTCGATTTCCGCGCGCATCGCCTCGCTCCATGGCTCCGCCCCATGCATGCCAAGTTTGAGTGAACAGCTGCGCGGATCGACGCCTTGACGTACCAATTCCTCGGCGATTACCAGCATGTAAGACGGAGTAACCATGATGATGGTCGGCTCGAAGTCCAGTATCAACTGCACCTGCTTTTCGGTCTGACCGCCGCCCATCGGAATTACCGCTGCGCCGAGGCGCTCACAACCATAATGGGCGCCCAGACCGCCAGTAAACAAACCATAACCGTAGGACACCAGCGCAATGTCATCGCGCCGGCCGCCGCCGGCATAAATTGAACGCGCCATCAGGTCCGACCACATGTCGATATCATTCTTGGTGTACCCAACGACGGTCGGCTTGCCGGTCGTGCCGCTAGAGGCATGAATCCTAATCACGTCGCTCATCGGCACTGCGAACATCCCAAACGGATAGTTGTCGCGCAAGTCCTTCTTGTCGCTGAGCGGAAATTTCGCCAAATCGGAGAGTTGCTTGAGGTCCTCCGGATGAACCCCCGCTGCGTCGAACTTCTTGCGATATTGCGCAACATTCTGATAAGCATGCGTCAGAGACCATTTCATGCGTTTCAATTGCAGTGCGCTGATCTCGTCGCGGCTGGCGGTCTCGATGGGGTGCAGGCCCGCTTTAGTATTGCCTGGCATTTCAGGTTTTCCTCCCAAGTGGTGTTTCCAGCCGCCAATTCTACTTTCACACGGCAATTCAGTGGGAATTTAGCCTGAAAATTTCACCTTCCGAGCACAAATGAACCTGTTGCCGGGCAAAGGGGTATCATGCTTGCACGCTCGAACCCTTGGGCGTGAACTAGAGGCCGGGCATACATCGTTAAGGAGAATAAAATGGCAAAGAAATCCGATGAAGATGGCATTTATAAAATCGTGGAAATCGTCGGCACCAGCAAAATGTCATGGGAAGATGCCGCGAAGAAGGCAGTTGAAACAGCTGGCAATACACTGCGCGATCTGCGTGTCGCCGAAATCGTCAAGCTCGACATGAAAGTCGTCGACGGCAAGGTGGTTGCCTACCGGGCCCGAGTATCGTTGTCGTTCAAATACAAAGTTTGATCCTCAAGGAGGGGACTCCCCTCCTTGATTCACGGCCAGCAACATTTCGCACTATCGTACTAGATTGGCATGGCAGCCGCGCCGTGGCATTCCCTCGTTATGCAATTCAATAACGCCCGTGTTGTTTGCTGATGTAATTGGAAAACTCCACATGCTGAACATTCATGCGCCGCAGGATGCCATGAATTTCACGAACAATTGCCCGCATGACCAGATAGACGAGTCTAGGCTGAGTCTCTAACAAGATTTCCAGGCGTTCCCGCTTCAGGGTGAATATTTCCGTCGTACCCACTGCCCGCAAGGTGGCGCTATGCCCCAGTCCATCCAGGAAGCCCAACTCGCCAGCCATGTCCCTGGGCCGCAACAGATGCAAGGCAATCCAGTCACCGCTGCCGGTCTCGCGCGTCACTGCCAGGCTGCCGGATACGATGACATAAAGATGATTGTCCACCTCACCCTCGCGCAGCAGAATCTCGCTGTCCCCCAGGCTGCGGGGCGTCACATGCTGGGCAAGAAGCCGGCATTGTTCATCGTCGAGTTCTGTGGCCAATGACGAATTCCGGACCATTTCGAAACAATTATTGGGTGTCATGATTCCCTACCATTCCTGTTCGATTGAGAATAATTTCCGCATCCCTGATGCGCTGACGATAATAGAAACTGGATGGAATATATCCGGCGTTTGATGCCGTGGATATACTCAGAGTGCCGTATTTTGAAATACCTATAATCAGGTATTCGATGGATCAGGCCGAGATCAGTCCTTGGCGGATGGCATACTTGGTCAATTCGGCAACACTGTGCAGATCAAGCTTGCGCATGATGTTACGGCGATGAACCTCGACCGTGCTGGTGGCGATATGCAGTCTCCCGGCAATTTCTGCAGAGGTGCTGCCATCGACCAACATCTGCAACACCTCGATCTCCCGCCGCCCGAGTTGGGTCTCTGCACCACCTTGGGGTTTGACCAGCATCGCAGCGATCTCTTGGCACAGGTAGGGTTTGCCTGCCACCACGGCGCGAATTCCCTGCAGCAACTCGTCGCGACCAGCTGCCTTGTTCACGAAGCCGACCGCTCCGGCCTCCAGCATCTGCGTCACAATACGCCGGTCAAAATAGGTGGACAGTGCCAGTACATTCACTTCCGTGTATGCAGACATGATCCGGTGTGTCACCTCGATGCCACTGATGCCCGGCATGGCGATATCCATCAGCACCACATTCGGCAGCAATTCGGCAACCAACACCAGCGCGGTTTCGCCATCGCCTGCCTGGCCTACCACCGAAATATCCGGCTCCCGCTCCAGCACAGAGCACAGCGCTTCGCGAACGATTTTATGATCATCAACCAACAGCAACCGTATCATTTCCGATTCTCTCCTTGGTTCGCCGCTCCAGGGGAATATTCAGCACGACGACTGTGCCGTCACCCGGGCTGCTGTCGATATGCAATTCCCCACCAATGTAACTGATCCGCTCGCGCACACTGAACAAACCGTAACCGCCATGCGCCGATGGCTCGATATTCTTCTGTGCATCAAAGCCGACCCCGGTATCGGTGATGCTCAGAATCAGACGGTCTTCTACAACAGAGATATCGACTCCCGCTTTACCCACTCTGGCATGCTTGTGTACATTGATCAACAACTCGCGCACGGCACGAAAAACCATGTTGCAAGATGCGGTAGCCAACGGCTTGGATATTCCGTCGTCTCTGACATCGACGCTCAGGTCGTAAGCACGATGCAATTCCTCGGCCAGCCACTCCAACGCAGGGACCAACCCGAACTGATGCAGCACTGGCGGGCTCAGTTGCAATGATAGCGAACGTACCGAGCGGTTCGCCTGGTCGACCAAAACCTCCACTTCCTTGACCTGCCGCTGAAAATCGCCGCGCCAGTCGTCCGGATGCGGTTCCTCCAGAGAGGTAAGCTTAAGCTTGACCATGGCCAGAATCTGTCCAAGATCATCGTGTAAATCCTGTGAAAGCGCATGTCGTTCCTTCTCCTCGGCCATCGTCAGTTCTCTTGACAGAGCGCGCAGTTGGGCAGTGCGCTGCAAGACTTGCCGTTCCAGATCGATATTGAACTTGCGGATCTGCATTTGCATCTGCTTGCTTTCGGTGATGTCACGCGCAATCACCGAGTAAGCGACGACCCGGCCTGCAGAGTCGCAAAGCGGAGAAACCGTAAGCGACACATCGAAGCGCTGACCATCCTTTCGCATGCGGACAGTTTCGAGATTTGTCGTCGATTGGCCGGCACGGCAAGTCTCAATCATTAACTCGTATTCATCAAGCTGCTCGGGGGGGACTATCAGCGAATAATGCTTGCCGATCGCCTCCTCTGCCGAGTATCCGTAAAGTCTTTGCGCACCGGCATTCCAGCTAGTAATGATGCCATCCATGTCTGCCGCAGTAATCGCGTCCTGCGAAGACTCCACAATCACCGCAAGTGTTTTCAACTGGTTTTCCGTGCGCGCCTTACGCCGCAGCACCACAGTAATAAAACCACCCGCAAGTATCACCAGGATTGCGCCTACCGCCGCGACATCCCGATCTCTGCGCCAGCCGACAAGCGCTTCATCGAGCGACAAACCGACCGCCGCATAGACCGGATAGTTCTTCAGCCGACGGAAGGCGAAAACACGTTCTATATCGTCGATTGCCGATGCGATGACGATCACGCCCTCGGCCTGTCCCGCCTGTAACCGCTCCTTGATCGGCCCGCTGGAGGCAATTGGCTTGCCAAGTTTCTGTTCGATCACAGGATAACGAACCAGCAGCCGATCTTCGGGATCCCTCAACGATACCGCACCGTTATTGCCCAACGCGAGGGTCGCATAAAAATCGGTAAAATTCTCGTCCAAACCCAAATTGGCAACGATTGCGCCGCCGAAACTTCCATCGGGCAAATCGATTCGCCGCCCAAGCCTGATGCCCCATTTTCCGGATATGCGCCCGAGGATTGCCTGGGATATCACTGGGGTAGCACGGGCTGAGTGCTGCAATGTTTGAAAGTATTGCCGATCGCTCAGGTTCGTCCCGGGCGGTACTTTCAACGGATCGGCAATTACCCTGCCCTGAGCATTTGTCAGGGGCATTCCCACAATGCCTGGCGTGCGCTGCAACTGAGTCCGTAGCAACTTTTCGAGTTCCATGCGACGGGCCGAACTTGGGCCGGCCAGATCGGAGGGAACCACGTGGTCGATTACCGTTAGCAGCACATTATTGGCATGATTGAATGTCGCTGACGCGTGCTCCTCGACCAATCGGGCATATGACACCGCCTGATCATGGACGCGCAGTTCCACAGAGTGCCGCGAAGTGAGTAGACCGAAGAATAGATAGCCAATGAATGCAATGATTACCAACCAGACGGCAATCAGCACTTGGACAGTCCTGTCCATCTGGATAAAGGGCAATAGTCTAGACAACATTTATCAATTCTAAGCCAAGCCCTTTTCCACTGCAAAAACTCAAACCAGCCAGATTCTCACTTTCAGAGACAAACCCCACTGGCCAGGAAAATTTTAAGGACACTCAAGCGACTTCAGCCGATTCGTGCAGACAATCGTCGCGCCACAGGCATTCCGCTTGATCGCACATTCCGTTCGAAGCCCGGGCATAACAGTCAAAATTTCCTTCGCTCAGTTGGAATTTGCGTATCAATTCGGTTTTTGACAAACCGCCAGTGGAAACATGAAATTTCTTGGCGAGTTTAACCAGTTCTTTTTGAGCCAGCATGGTGTTTCTCCTCAGTAGGTGGAAAACAATAGCCCAGATCCAAAGGCGGTCACCGGTACCCCGAAATCGACTGCGGACACCGGTAATCGCCTCTGGCGATTACCGAGCCACAGAATGCAATGGCAGCCTTCTCTGCAATTTTGAAGACTGCACATTTCCGCTCTTTTGGACCTTAACCATCAGCGCCGAAAATCCATACAGGAACCCTTTCAAAGCTCTGGCAGCCGTCATCGCGTCCAAGGTATCCTCGAAATCGACGAAGAACACGTACTCGGATGAATCGCTATTCTTCGTCAGCGGAGCAATCGAATTCACTTTACCAAACGCACTGGCAATCTTGCCTAATGCTTCCCGGATCTGTGTTTCCGAAGTCAAGAACTGCAGGTTCATCAGTTCCTTTTGTCGCGGACTAACCACGGCGGATACCATGTCATTCGAATTCAATTGATTTCCCCATCATAATTTCATTTTCGATCAAGTCCTTGAACATCGTGGCCATCGTGGCTATCGTGGCATATGGCCACAAATTCAGCGACTCACCCTCGGCCGGCGAACATTCAGAAGAAAGACTCCCTGCGCCTTTGTTTCCACTAGAGACAAATTAAATTCAATCAGAAACCGATGTCCTTGAATATCGATGGCATCGGACCTCCGCCAGCCGGCGTCTGCACACAAATGGGCAAGGTATCTGACGCAATAACTTTGTGACGTATTGCTCATAACAAAACCGGGGATCAAAGATGAAATCGACCTGCCCTCATATCCAGTCAGATTTCCGCCAAACACTCTTTCCGCCGCACTCCCGCAACTGCAGATATTGCCCAACGCATCTAGGATCAGCGTACCGATCTCGATTTCTGTTTCATAGGTCGATTCGGTTGGATACATGTTGTGTTCCGCTGAGTGCATCTAGTGTGCCATTGCGCATTCAACCATCATGAGTGACTACCTCGCCTCCAGCATCCTGGGATGCGAGAGATAAAACGACATGGGCACAATATATTCGGCGACGGAGAACCTGGATATACTCAAAGTGCCGTATTTTGTAATACCTAGAAACCGGTATTCTTTAAATACAAACTCTTCCGAAATTTCGTCTTCCACGAGTAAGCCGCTAGGATGACGAAACAAGAGGACGTTGATGTCCATTCAAGACACCGGAGGCAACATGGGGAACAGTTGGAGGCAAAAAATCGACGCACACGCAACTAGCGAATGCTAGTTGGATTTCGGGAAACCGATTTAACCATCGGTTTCAACAGTGATTTTTGGGGTGGCCGATGGGACTCGAACCCACGACGACTGGAATCACAATCCAGGACTCTACCAACTGAGCTACGGCCACCACGGATGTTGCCGACACTTTATTGCAAATCGCAAAATACCATGAAAAGACGGCATTTTGGCATGCCCGACAGGAATCGAACCTGTAACCCCCAGCTTAGAAGGCTGGTGCTCTATCCAGTTGAGCTACGGGCACCCATCGGTCACTGGTCGGGGCGAGAGGATTCGAACCTCCGACATC
>Ga0172380_10002407_pt1 | contig 28815 bp, 25 predicted proteins | sample Leawe162metaG_FD_119747 | JGI IMG/M metagenome (GOLD analysis project Ga0172380, IMG submission 119747) | Leachate microbial communities from a municipal landfill in Southern Ontario, Canada - Leachate well 162 metaG | ecosystem: Engineered > Solid waste > Landfill > Unclassified | place... | reverse complement strand
TGCTCTTGATTTGAATGAAGAATATTTGGATGATGGAATTGCCGAAGACCGGTTAGTTAAAAAATATTATTTAAGCGATGCTGCTATTGATGGTACATTAAATGCGGTTGGATCAACTTATTCTGTTGATAACCAAGCCATATATGATGGAGTCGATAGAGACGGGCCGAAAATATTTTCGATGGCACCAATTCTAAAGTACAATGTGTTTCCTCTTCCTCAAATTTTAGAACTGCTTCTTGAGATGGGCGGATGGGGAACCGCATCTCCAATCGAAATTGAATTTGCTGTAAACTTGACCGTGCCGGAAGGTAAACCGAAAGAATTTGGTCTGCTGCAAATGCGTCCTCTAGTAATCAATAATGAAATTGAACAGCTTGATATTGAACACTATCATGATAACGAACTACTTTGCAGAAGTGAAAAAGTTTTAGGCCATGGTTTGTTGCAAGATGTGAAGGATGTGGTTTTTGTAGATTTGTCGAAGTTTGATAGAAAACATACACTCGAAGTTGCACATGAAATTGCTCAATTAAACTCTAAACTTGTTCATGGCGGAAGTCCCTATTTACTTTTAGGTGTTGGCAGATGGGGAACTCTCGATCCTTGGCTTGGAATCCCGGTTACTTGGGAACAGATTAGCGGTGCTCGTGCAATTGTTGAAGCAAACTTCAAAGATTTCAACGTACAACCATCGCAAGGTTCTCACTTTTTCCAAAACCTAACATCTTTCAAAGTGGGCTATTTTACTGTGGATGAATACACAGATCAAGGATTTGTTAATTGGACTTGGCTGGAAGAGCAAAAAGTCTTGGACCGGAAAGAATTTGTTAAACACATCCGTTTGCACGAACCGATTACGATTAAGATTGATGGACATAGGGGAAGAGGAATTATTGCAAAACCACCAAGTAGAATGAATGGCAAATAGCTTCCGAATGAACTAAATTTACTACCAATTGATTTATCTTGAGAAATTAATTCATAATCTAGTATTGAAAAGAAATCTTAATTTATAAAGTAACGGTATAGCCAACGGAGCTTTACACTATAAATTAATTAGGATCAGAAATGGCCGATGAATGCAATAATGTAACTTCTAATTTTAGCCGCAGTTTTTTTCAATCTGATGATGTTTTTGCCTTTATAGGCGATGGTTCTTGCGGGGGAAAGGGAAGCGGATTAATGCAGATTGAAAAAATCATTCGCGAGAATATTTCTGCGTCGGAATTTCCTAGTGTTGTATTGAATATCCCAAAGATGGTTATTCTTAGAACACAAGTCTTCGATTGGTTTATGGAACGAAACAATCTCTTTACTGCTGCTGTTACTGAAGAACATGATGAAGATATAATACAATCATTTTTAAAAGCTGAACTTCCGGTAGAAATACTTGGCGATTTACGCGGCATGATCGAAAATGTACATGTCCCCCTTGCAATACGTTCTTCAAGCATGCTTGAAGATGCAAAGTTTGAACCCTTTGCCGGTATATATGGCACAAAGATGATTTCAAATAACCAGCCTAGCTTAGATGAGCGCTTCAATAAACTAATTGAAGCAATCAAATATGTTTACGCTTCTGTCTATTTCAAAGCATCAAAAGATTATTTCGAAGCTTCTTCTCATACTATTAAGGAAGAGAAGATGGCTATTATAATACAAGAGGTTGTTGGACAAAAATTTAATGATCGATTCTATCCAAATTTTTCCGGAGTTGCGCGCTCTTATAATTTTTATTCCAGCGGAAGAGCAAAGCCGGAAGATGGTGTTGTGAATTTAGCCATTGGACTAGGCAAAACAATTGTTGATGGTGGAATCATTTGGAGTTATTCTCCAATGTATCCAAATTCCGGTCCACCTTTTGGCGATCCGGCAGATATTTTGAGAAACACACAAACCTCATTCTGGTCTTTGAACATGAGTCATTTCATGGAATACAATCCGGTTCAAGAGACTGAATTTCTTGTTTCTGCAAATCTTTGCGATGCAGATTATGATGATACATTGAAATATATAGCATCAACTTATGATGCGAAGTCAGACAAAATTGTTATGGGTTGCGGGCACGATGGTCCTCGTGTAATAAACTTTGCACAACTTCTTTCGATGAATGAGTTCAAATTCAATGACCTGATTAAAAAAGTATTAAAAGTTTCAGAAGAGGCTATGGGGAATCCGGTTGAGATTGAATTTGCAGTTACAATTCCAAGAGATGAAAACAAACTTAAGTTTGGATTTCTACAAGTTAGACCAATGGTAGTTTCTGATGAAGTTGTGGATTTGAAAACTGATGAGTTGTATGCAGAAGATGTTTTATTAGCTTCAAAAAGAGTTATGGGAAACGGAATTGTAGAAAATATTAGCGATATTATTTTTGTAAAGCCCGAAACATTTGATAAGAAGGATACACAAAAAATAGCCTACGAGATAGATTCAATAAACAAAACTCTTGTTCAAACTAAAACGCCTTATGTATTAATTGGATTTGGCAGATGGGGAAGTTCCGATTCATGGCTTGGCATTCCGGTTGATTGGGGACAGATTGCCGGCGCAAAAGTAATTGTTGAATCAACCCTATTCGGTATTAATGTTGAACTCAGTCAAGGTTCCCATTTCTTTCATAACCTTTCCAGTTTTAACGTTAGTTATTTCTCGTTAAACTATGATGGCGAGTTTGCGATTGATTGGGATTGGCTTAATCAGCAAAAAGTTCTAAAAGAAACAAATTTTGTTAAGCATGTTAAATTGGATACAACACTCAAAATCAAAGTAGACGGCAAAACAAGCCGCGGAGTAATTAAGAAATGGTAGAAAAGCACAAACCGATAGATAATTTAGTTATAGAACTTCATGAGCGCGCAAAGGAATTAAACTGCATTTATACTATTGAAGATAGTTTGAATCGCTCGGAAATATCTATGCGACAAGCATTTCACACTGTGATAAATTCGATTCCGCCGGGATGGCAATACTCGAATGTTTGTAAAGCTAAATTAGCTTACGGAGAAATTGTTTATCAAACCAGCGACTTCAAAGAAACGCCTTGGGTTATTAAATCTGATATTGTCGTTCAAGATAAAATTGTCGGACACATTGCTGTCTATTATATTGAAGAAATGCCTCAAGCTGATTTTGGACCCTTCTTAAAGGAAGAGAAAAAATTACTAGCAACAATCGCTGACCGCTTAGGTCATTTTATTCTTCATCAAAAATTGAAAATAGTTTTCCAAGAACTACGAACAGTACGCGAGCAAGTTGATGGAAAACATAAAGGCGAATGGCGAATTGTACTTGACATGATTCGGAAAACAGATCCGAATTTGTTCATGAGTGTTCTGCGCAAGATGCTTCATTTGCTTTGCTGGAAAGGTGTAGAAGAAGCAGAAATGCTGATGAGACAAAGCAGCATGTCTCGACAAGGAAGCATTGAAGAGCAACATTATGATGATAACAAACCTCTTAAGATTCGCAAGATTACTAACTACGATCAGTATGTTGATACAATTCTAAACTTAGCTGATGAAAATTTACCGGATGATATTATTTTGATAAAAATTCAAAAGTGGATTCAAGAAGATAAATCCAGCTCTTTGATAAAAGTTGTTGATAACCAAGATACTTCGCTTACTGAAATAGCAGATGCAATTAGAAAATTCTATCACATGGCGCCGGAAAAATTTGAGTTGGCACCATCTACAATTAAAGGTTTGCGTGTTTCGTTGCTAAGAAGATTCTTTACTGATCAGTTGGAATATATAAGCGTTGCAAAGGAATACGTTAAGCTGACTGATTTTTATAAGTTAATCGATAAAATGATTTTTCCTTCCGGAAGTCATGGTAAGTTAGGTGGAAAAAGCGCCGGCTTGTTTTTGGCTTATCACATTCTGCAGATTGAATCGGAAACGACTGAAATTTTTGCAGATATCAAAACGCCCAAAACTTGGTACATCACTTCCGACGGAGTTATAGCATTTATTCAGTATAACAATCTGGAAGAGGTTCTTGAGCAGAAGTATAAAGAAATTGATGAAGTGAGAATCGAATATCCTCATGTAGTTCAGCTCTTCAAAAATTCCGAATTTCCGCCCGATATAATTAAAGGTCTTGCAGTTGCATTGGATGATCTTGGTGAAAAACCGCTTGTGGTAAGAAGTTCTTCTTTACTTGAAGATCAGATTGGTGCAGCATTTTCCGGTAAGTACAAAAGTTTGTTCCTTGCTAACCAAGGAACAAAGCAGCAGCGCCTTTGGGCATTAATGGACGCTATTGCAGAAGTATATGCTTCTACTTTTTCTCCCGATCCAATTGAATATAGAGCAGAAAGAGGTTTACTCGATTTCCATGAAGAAATGGGTGTTATGATTCAAGAAGTTGTTGGAACTAAAGTTGGTAAATATTTTTTGCCGGCATTTGCCGGTGTGGCGTTCAGCAACAACGAATTTCGCTGGTCGCCCCGAATTAAGCGCGATGACGGATTGCTTCGCTTAGTCCCCGGTTTGGGAACTAGAGCAGTAGATAGACTTAGTGATGATTACCCGGTTTTAATTTCGCCCGGTCAACCGAACTTGCGCATCAATGTATCTCCGGAAGAAATGCGCCGTTACTCACCAAAGCGAATTGACGTAATAAATTTGGAAACAAATGATTTTGAATCGATAGAAATTTCTACTCTGCTGGAAGATTATGGCTCGCAGTACCCAGATTTTTTGAATGTGTTTTCAGTTCTCGATGGAAATATGATGCGTCAGCCGGGAGTATTAGACATTGATGATCCAAGTAAAGAATTTGTTGCTACATTTGATGGATTAGTCAGCAAAACAAATTTTCTAAAGAAAATCAGTTCGATAACAAAAACTGTTCAAGAGAAAATTAAACAGCCGGTTGATATTGAATTTGCACATGACGGCAAGGATCTTTATTTGTTGCAATGCCGTCCACAAAGTTACAGCGGTGAATCAAGTCCGGATAATATTCCAAAAGATATTCCGACTGATAGAATTGTATTCACTGCAAAAAAATATGTCTCTAACGGAAAAGTCCCGGATGTAACTCATATCGTTTATGTTGATCCGACTAAGTATTCCGAAATTGAAGACAGAGAAACAATGCTTATGGTTGGAAGAGCTGTAGGAAAATTGAACAAGGCGCTTCCAAAGAGAAAATTTATTTTGATGGGACCGGGAAGATGGGGGAGCAGAGGCGATATTAAACTTGGCGTTAATGTAACGTACTCCGATATCAATAATACTTCGATGCTTATTGAGATTGCAAAGAAGAAAGGTAATTACGTCCCCGATCTTTCCTTTGGTACTCACTTCTTCCAAGATTTGGTGGAAGCAAACATTCGTTATTTGCCTCTATATCCGGATAACAATGGAAATATTTTTAACGAAAAGTTTTTGCTGGAATCTGAAAATGTTTTAGCAGAGGTACTGCCGGACTTTAGCGATCTGCAATCAATTATACACGTAATAGATGTTGTGAAATCTACCGGTGGTTCTGTTCTAAAAGTGCTAATTAATGCAGATATTGAAAGCGCAGTCGGAATGTTTGCCCCTTCTTCCGGTGAACTTATTATAGAGAAAGAAGTGAAAGAACAACATTATGATTATCATCCTAATGATCACTGGCGCTGGAGAATGAAGATGGCAGAAAGAATTGCATCGGAAGTTGATCCCGAACGATTTGGTGTGAAAGGCATTTATGTATTCGGTAGTACGAAGAATGCAACTGCTAGTCCCGATTCAGACATAGATTTAATTGTGCATATTGAAAAAGACAAGTGCGATGTTGAACAATTGCGTTTATGGTTTGAAGGATGGAGTTTAGCTTTAAGCGAAATCAATTATTTACGTACCGGTCATAAGACAAAGGGCATTCTGGATGTTCAATTTGTCTCTGATATGGAAATTGCCGGCAAGTCTGGTTTTGGAAAGAAGATTAATGCGGCTACTGATGCGGCTAAATCGTTAAGTTTGAAAAGTCGTGCATAAATAGTGCATAGACTTGCATTTAAAAAATAGTTTGCTACATTTGCAGTAGAAATTTGAGAGAAAAATGTTAATTAGAATCAACGCGCATCATACACATCATCATAATCCTCATAGAGGCGCCGGCATTCTTTAAATAAAATTGAAGATAAATTAATTTGACCCCGGCGCGTTCCGGGGTTTTTTGTTTTAAAGGAGAAGAAAATGTTAAATGGAAATTTGAAACTAGCTGTACAAAAGAAAGGGAGACTAACTGAAAAGTCTATGCAGTTGCTGCGTAACAGCGGACTGGATATTGAGGAATACTCTGAACGATTGGTAATCTCTGCGAGAAATTACGAACTCGATTTGTTGTTTCTTCGTGATGACGACATACCGGAATATGTGCAAGATGGGGTTGCAGATATCGGAATTGTCGGCGAAGATATAATATTTGAAAAGCGCGCCGATGTTCAAATCATTCGTAAGCTTGGTTATGGAAAATGCAGATTAGCTCTTGCATTGCCGGAAACAAAACAGCTAAACGATCTAACAGAATTAAATGGACAAAGAATAGCAACTTCCTTTCCGCACATTTTACAAGATTATTTAGATAAGAATAATCTGAAAGCTAAGATTGTAGAAATTAGCGGCTCAGTTGAAATTGCGCCATCGCTTGGAGTTGCCGATTACATTTGTGATTTAGTTTCGACGGGAAATACACTTAAACTTAACAAACTGAAAAAGTCATTTGATGTGTTTGAGTCGCAAGCGGCTTTGATTGTTAATAAGGAATTAGAAAAGAATGAAGGTAAGTTTGAAATACTTCAGAACTTCTTATTTAGAATTGATTCTGCACTAAAAGCAAAAACATCGAAGTATCTTATGATGAATGCACCTAAAGAATCGCTTGATTCAATAAAATCAATTCTTCCAGCGCTTAAAAGCCCAACGGTTGTTCCTCTCGCTGATTCCAGCATGGTTGCAGTTCATGCAGTTATTCCCGCAGATGAATTTTGGAATATATTTAATCAATTAAAAGAAGCCGGCGCTTCCGGAATACTATTATTACCAATTGAGAATATGATACTATGAAAACTTATTTATCTAAGAGTTTATCGGATCAAAAACTTGCCCGGCTGTTTGCACGACCGGCTGGAGATGATGAGAAAGTAGCAGAAGTAGTTAAATCAATTCTGAAAGAAATAAAAACTAAAGGTGCGAAAGCGGTTATTGGTTACGCTCAAAAATATGACGGATTGAAGAAGCAAAGAATTCTGATAGGCAAAGAAGAAATTGAAGATGCTGCAAAACAAATTGATCCGGATCTTAAAAGAGCAATAGACATTGCTGCTAAGAACATAAAGAAATTTCATTCTTATCAGAGACCGAAAAGTTATTCCGTTGAAACAATGCACGGTGTGAAATGTGAGAGAAAGTATTTGCCAATTGAAAATGTAGGCTTGTATATACCGGGCGGAAGCGCAGTACTTTTCTCAACATTGCTTATGCTTGGAATTCCGGCAAACCTAGCTGGCAGCAGAAGGATTGTAGTTTGTAGTCCGGTTAAAGAAAAATTGCAGCCGGCTTTAGCATATGCGGCATTGTTAGTAGGTGTGGATGAATTTTATAATATCGGCGGAGCTCAAGCGATTGGAATGATGGCTTACGGAACTGAATCAGTAAACAAAGTAGATAAAATATTCGGGCCGGGAAATCAATTTGTAACAGCCGCAAAAACTTTTGTGAGTAACGATCCGAAAGGATGTTTAATAGATATGCCCGCCGGACCAAGCGAAGTTTTAGTTATTGCCGATGAGAATGCCGATGATTCATTTGTTGCTTCCGATTTACTTTCTCAAGCTGAACATGGAAGTGATTCGCAAGTTATTTTACTTACAACAAGCGAAAAACTTGCAGATGAAGTTGTCGATCAAGTTAACCGGCAACTAGAAGAATTACCGAGAAGTAAAACAGCAAAAGAGTGTTTGAAGAACTCATTTATTTTGATTGTGGATTCTATTGATGAAGCTATTTCACTTTCTAATGATTACGCGCCGGAACATTTGATTATTAATGTTGATAAAGCGGAAAAGTATTTAAACAAAATTAAAAATGCCGGTTCGGTATTTGTCGGAGCGTATTCACCGGAAAGTGTAGGAGATTACGCAAGCGGAACAAATCACTCGCTGCCTACTTACGGTTACGCAAAAGCAATTGGCGGAGTCAGCGTTGAAGCATTTATGAAATCAATTACATTTCAGAAACTGACTAAGAAAGGATTGCAGAATATTTCTGGAACGGTTATTAGAATGGCTGAAGCCGAAAAATTAGACGCGCATGCAAATGCAGTAAATATGAGGTTGAAAAAATGAAATTAGAAAAACTAGTTAGGCAGAATATTCTTAATCTAAAACCATATACATCTGCTAGAGAATCTCATCTTGAAGGAATTCTACTCGATGCGAATGAAAACTCTCTTGGCAGTGTTGTTACGTATGATTCGGTTGAGCTAAACCGTTATCCGGATCCAAATCAGCGTGCGTTGAGGAAATCTGTTTCGGATTTGATTTCTGTTCCTCAAGAAAATCTTTTCTTTGGAGTTGGCTCGGATGAAATAATTGATTTATTTATAAAAATATTTTGTCATCCGAGAGAAGATGAAGTTATTATCTGCGAACCAACATACGGCATGTACAGAGTTTGCTGCGATACAAATGATGTTGCAGTGAAGAATGTTCCTCTCGATTCGAACTTTGATATTGATTTGGAAGCTGTAAAAAACGCTGTAACAGAAAAAACCAAACTTATCTTTCTATGTTCGCCGAATAATCCAAGTGCAAATCTGTTGAGCAAAGAAAAGATTATCGAGCTAGCCAAATCAAAAGAAATTATGGTTGTTGTTGATGAAGCTTACATTGATTTCACAAAACAACATGGATTAGAGCAAGAAGCAGCATCAATTCCAAATCTGGCAGTTATGAGAACATTCTCTAAAGCTTGGGGAATGGCGGGCGTACGCTGCGGCTACAGTGTTGCATCAGAATTTGTAACAAAGCTTCTATTCAAGGTAAAAGCGCCATATAACATCAATAAGCTCACTTCCGATTTCATTCTAAGAGCAATATCAAACAAAGAGAAGTATTTAGGCTTTGTAGATGAGATTGTTAGCGAAAGAAAACGAATAGCAGATGAATTAAGTGAACTCAAAAAAGTTAAGAAAGTGTTACCTTCGGATGCCAATTTTATCTCATTTGTAGTTGATGAACCCAAAAGTGTCTTTACCTATCTGGAAAGCAAAGGGATAATTATCCGTGACAGAAGCAACCAATTGAATTTAAGCGGCTGTTTACGCGTTTCTGTAGGTACTAAAGAGGAAAACAGTAAATTTCTACAAGAATTAAAGAATGCATTATCATGATGAAGAAAAGAACAGATCAGCATTGCAGAAAAACAAAAGAAACAGATATCAAAATTAAAATTGATCTTGACGGCTCCGGTAAAAGTAAAATTAAAACCGGCATTGGATTTTTCGATCATATGCTGGAACAACTCTCTAAACACTCGAATACAGATATAACAATTGCAGTAAAAGGTGATTTGCACATAGATGAACACCATACAGTTGAGGATGTTGGAATTGCTCTTGGTGAAGCAATTAGTTTAGCTCTCGGCGATAGAAAGGGAATTGAGCGTTACGGCTTTATGCTTCCAATGGATGACGCGCTAGCTCAGTGCGCTATTGACTTAGGCGGCAGAAGTTATCTCGCATTCAACTGCAAATGGAATAGAGAAAAGGTTGGCGAGTTTCCGACGGAATTGTTTAAGGAATTCTTTAGAGGATTAGCTTCCGGCTTGCGTGCGAATATACATTTAAAGGCGACTGGTGAAAACGACCATCACAAAGCGGAAGCGATGTTTAAAGCTTTAGCACGAGCGCTTAACATGGCGCTGAAATATGATTCACGAAACAAAGGCAGTCTGCCTTCTACGAAAGGATTATTATGATTGCGGTTATTGATTACGGCGCGGGAAATGTTCAATCCGTTCTTAACGCGCTTGATGATTTGAAAGTTGAATACAAAGTAACAAACAAGGAACCGGAGATTTACCGGGCCGAGAAAATTATTTTCCCGGGAGTTGGAGAAGCATCCTTCGCGATGCGTAAACTTCATCTGAACAATCTTGTAACAATGCTTCGTGTAACAAAAAAGCCATTGTTTGGTATTTGTCTTGGGATGCAACTGCTTTCGGAGAAAACGGAAGAGGGAAATACTTGCTGTTTAGCCGCAATACCTGCTACATGTGTAAAGTATGATGAAACAAAAGTGAAAGTCCCGCACATGGGCTGGAATCCGGTTACGATTGAAAAAAGCTGTTGTCTGTTTGATGGAATTGAAGACAATACACATTTCTACTTTGCAAATTCTTTTTATGTGCCGATGAATGAATATACGGTTGCAAGTTCTCTGTATGATGTAAAGTTTTCTGCAGCTGTGCAGCACAACAACTATTTCGGAGTGCAGTTTCATCCGGAGAAATCGGGAGAGGCGGGAATAAAATTATTAACAAACTTCATAGAAAAATGTTAACAATACCGGCAATAGACATATTCTTAAGAAAAGTAACGCGCTTGCATCAAGGCGATTTTTCTCAAGCTAAGTTTTATAACCAGACTCCACTCGAGTACGCGAAAAGCTTCGATGCTATTGGCGCAAAGTGGCTTCATGTAGTTGATCTTGCTGCTTCCAAGAGTGGAAGAATTACTATAGAAGATCAAGTAAAAGGAATAAAAGACGCAACTAAGCTTAAATTGGAATTTGGCGGCGGTATAAAATCTTTTAGCAATGCTCAAATTGTTTTCGATTTGGGTGTTGATAGAATTGTAATCGGTTCTATATCTGTTACTAACAAAAAAGAATTCGAACTGATACTCGCAAAATATGGTCCCGATAAAATTGTTGTTGCAACCGATTCCAAAGATGAAATGATTTTAACAAAAGGATGGACGGAAAAAAGCAAAGTAACTTTGTGGCAGCATCTTGATTACTGTACTTCGATTGGAGCTAAGTATTTTCTCTGCACAGACATTAGCAAAGATGGAACTCTTGAAGGACCGAATATCGCTCTCTATAATAAAATTATGAAATTGCACCCCAAAATTAAAATGATTGCCTCCGGTGGAATTAGCTGTGCAGACGATCTACGGAAACTATCTGAAACAAAAGTTTACGCAACAGTTGTTGGCAGAGCTATTTATGAGAACAAGATTTCTTTAGAGGAGTTGAAAAAATTTGTTAGCTAAAAGAATTATTCCTTGTCTGGATGTAAAAGATGGACGCGTTGTTAAAGGAACCAACTTTGTAAATCTGCAAGACGCCGGCGGCGCTGTTGAATTAGCTTACCGCTACTATAATGAAGGCGCTGATGAATTGGTGTTTCTTGATATTACCGCAACAGAAGAAAAAAGAAAAACTTTAGTTGAACTTGTACGCGAAGTTGGCAAAGCAATCAGAATTCCATTTACGGTTGGCGGCGGAATATCAGCCGTTAAGGATATTGAGGCGCTGTTGAATGCCGGTGCGGATAAAGTATCGCTTAACTCATCAATTGTTAAGAATCCACAGTTAATAAGCGACGCATCCAAGCAGTTCGGTTCGCAAGCGGTTGTTGCGGCTGTAGATGTAAAAACCGTAAACGGACAGAAGAAAATTTTTGTTAAAGGGGGAAAGGAAGAAACCGATCTGGACGGATTTGAATGGTGTAAGCGTGTCTGCGAGCTAGGGGCCGGAGAAATTCTCCTTACTTCAATGGATCATGATGGAACAAGAAGCGGCTACGATGTTGAATTCTTGAAACAAGTTGTTGACGCTGTTACAATTCCCGTAATTGCCAGCGGAGGCGCCGGAAAGGTTGAAGATTTCCAAGAAGCATTTGAGAAAGCGGAAGTTGACGCTTGCTTAGCCGCCGGATTGTTTCACTACAATATTCTGAACATCGGCGATCTGAAAAAATATCTAAAAGAAAATAATGTGAGAGTTAGATTGTGATTGACAAAGAGAAATTGAATTTTGAAAAACTGGGCGGACTTATTCCCGCTGTAATTGTTGATAGTGACACAGACGCGGTTTTAATGCTCGGCTTCATGAATAGCGAAGCACTTGATCTGACTCTCTCTACAAACAAAGTTACATTCTTCAGCAGGACGAAAAATGCCTTGTGGGTAAAGGGAGAAACATCGGGCAACTATTTGGAACTGATTGACATAAAAAGTGACTGCGACAACGATACCTTGCTTATTTACGCAAAGCCGCAAGGACCAACTTGCCATACGGGCGACTACTCTTGTTTTGGAGTGAAAGAAAATCATTCAAAGTTCTTGCATCAATTGTATGCACTTATAAAAAGCAGAAAGACAGAACTACCGGAAGGTTCTTATACAACAAAGCTTTACCAAAAGGGAACCAATAGAATTATCCAGAAGGTTGGTGAGGAAGCGATTGAAACAGTTATTGCCGCCAAGAACCGTGACCGCAACGAAATTATAAACGAAGTCTCCGATCTATTCTATCATTTATTTGTAATGCTTGCCGAGCAAGACATTGAGTTTGATGAAATTATTGATAATCTTCACTCAAGAAATCATCCATTAGAAAAAAAATGAAAGGCATATATGGCAGAACTAAAAACCCAAAAGACCAACGCGAGCGTTGAGAAGTTTTTAGCTTCCGTAACCGATAAACAAAAACGAGAAGACTCTTTTACCATTCTAGAGATGCTTAAGAAAGCAAGCAAAAGCGAGCCGAAAATGTGGGGACCGGCAATCATTGGTTTTAAGGACCGCAAACTTAAATATGAATCGGGAAGAGAACTGGACTGGTTTACTATCGGTTTTTCTCCGCGCAAACAAAATATTGCTCTTTATCTGCCGGCTGGACATGAAGGCGTTGCCGATGTTATTGAAAATCTTGGGAAGTACAAGACCGGAAAGGGATGTTTGTATATAAACAAACTCTCCGAACTGGATACAAAAGTTTTGCAGAAAGCTTTTAATGAATCTGTGAAGAAAGCTAAAGATAACTGCGGGTGTTGAAAAAATAGTCCCTCTCCTTTTTTAAGGAGAGGGATTTAGGGTGAGGTTAAAAACTTACCTCCCTCTGTGTCTCCCTCCTTGGTAAGGAGGGAGAACAACAATTCTTTCCTTGAAATTCCAACTATCAATAAGTAAGTTGCAAAAGGAAAACGGGGTTCCACTCTAAGAAGCAGTAGGGGAACTAAAGTTGTTTTGTCTTTACCAAATCCATATTACTTTTTTTCTATGGGATCGATATGAAAAGGACACTAATCTTTATTTTATTCTCAATTAGTTATACCATACTTATAGCTGAAGTCATGAACCATTCTGTAATTCACACAATTCATACATATGGAAAAACTCTGAATGATGGTGACACAGTATATACTCCAAGTAAAGAAAGGGGTAATCCTTTATTTCAAGCAAAAGTGCAACTAGAAGGCAACAAAATCAGAACTTCAATTTTCAATAATGGTTTGTCCGGACGTAAAGGCGGACAATTCCCGCTCTCAGTTCAAACACCATATGAGTGGCCAAAAAACTCTGGGCAAACATATCTAGCAATGGAATGTTTGTTATTAGGTGCAGAAGTAATTGATAACTTAGGTGAAAAAAAACATATTATCATTACATCCGTAGGTAGGTCATCGCCTGAACACAAAACATGGAATTTTGAACCTGTTCCAGGATATTCTAATAAATCTCAAAATACTGTTGCGTCAAGTACCGACCAACTAAGCTGGCCCGACTATTGGCCAGATAAACTAGACGATAAGCTCGATCCGGGTTGGAAGAAGAAATGGAATGGAATTTTAGGGAAAAATAGATTTATAGATGGGCAAGAAACATTTTATAAAATGTCTGATGATTTATATGATAGATATCCAAACTATTTCCCCGATAAAACCGATTTGAAACGTAAAGGACTAGGGTTAGTTGTTGAGTGTCGTAGTATGGAATTTAATCCCTATCCTTTTGAGGACATAGTGTTTCACTATTACAAGATCAAAAATGACGGAACTAACACCCTGAAGAAAATGGGGGCAACGTTTTGGGTGGCAGATTATGTTGGAGGTGACGGAGATTCACAAGATGATCGGTTATATTTAGATTATAGTAAAAAACTAATTATCACATATGATAATGATAACAAAGCTCCATATTTTGAAAGTTCACCTGTTGGCTGCTTTGGGTTCAGCTTATTAAAAGCCCCCTTAGACAGTAACAAAAAGGAACTTGGTATTACTAATCATTATTACATGCCGGCTGGCGGCTTTAATATAAATAGTGATGCTCAAATGTGGTTTGATTTTTTAATTCCAGATAAATTTATAGATCCCAACGAGATTGTAGCAGGCGAATATGACCATTTTATATCGAGCAGTTATTTTTCGCTGGATGCCGGGAAAAGTACCGAGATTATTTCGGCAATAATTATGGGGAACGGACCAATTGATGATCCACAAAAAGCGATTAGGATATCCGAAGTAAAGAGAAAGTTAGGATATGCAAAGTTTTTATTGGAAGCCGGATTTAATCCCACAATTGGAAAAGCTTCAATTACATCACCAATTCATAAGCAAACGTCTGAAAATAAAGTAACTGTAAATTGGGCTCACGATTTAGGCAGCTTTAATGTTAAATCCGACATATTCTTTTCTACGGATTTTGGCTTTACCTGGAAGTACATTGGTACCGATTCAATAAATACTAATAGTTATACGATAGACTTAAGTGAATTTCCCGACGGCATTCAAAACAAAGTAAAAGTTTTCTCTTATTCCGGTAAATCGTATTGTCTTACCGATTCAAAGGAATTCGTAATCGATAGAAATACTCAAATTGTATCACCCCAGGTCATCTTAACAACTTTATCAAACGGTCAGACTGTTAATAATGATTTACTGGTAGGATGGAACGGTGGAGATGCTGATGGCGATGAGTTTGTAATTAACTTGTTCTATAGAAAAAATAAGACAAGTGATTGGACTTTGCTTTTGGGTGGCATTAAGGATGGAATAGGTAATTATAACATGGAAACAAAGTTGTATCCAAACAGCAATGAAGCAGAGATAAAAGCTGAGATAATCTCCAGTAATGAAAAGACAGCTCAAATCGTTTCCGGAATTATTATAAATAATTTTTACAATCTCCCAAATAGCTTATTAATGAATCAATTAAAGAGTTCGAATGGTACAGGAGTATTTGAAGTTCATGTTAAAAATATGAATGAGTTGACGGGGCATGACTATACTGTAAAGTTTTATAAAAGTAGTACTAAAAAATTAGTATATGACGTTATTAATCAGAGGACAGGTAAGAAATGTGTTATTGGAGAAACTGTTTTGAATAGCTCGAGTGAGAGTCCCTACTTTGATGGAATGAACGTTGTAATTAATGCCGATAGTATTTTTTTGAACACAAATGACTCCAAATGGAGTTCGAATAGTATCTATCCTTTTGCTTTTGAGGTTTTTTCGACAGTGACGGGTGGCAAACCTATACGGGGAGAAAAGTTGCCTTATGATTATCAGATAGTTTTTGGTGATTTAGGTATTGGGACTTCTAAGGATTTTATGCTGGGTTCTACTTCATTCCCCTCAAAAACAGTAAATTTCACAGTAATTAATACCACAAAAAAAACACCGGTAGAATTTGGATTTGCTGAAATAGACGGAAATAATGGAATATTTTCAGTTACTGGTGCTAATCGAGATAGAATTATACTTATGGATAACGTGGAAAATAGCAGCAATAATTTTTCATATTGGATATACTTAAAAAACACTAACACTGGAATCAGAATTCCTACAAAAGGTGATACACTATATATCTACAATCATAAACCATTTCTTGAGGGTGATTCGATTAGCTTTTCGACAAAGAATTTTAAGGAGTTGTCCAGTTACTTTGACGAAGAAATTCCGGACACATATTTTTTGTCGCAAAACTATCCTAATCCTTTTAACCCATCTACGAGAATTTCATTTTCGGTTCCGCAAAAAGGTTTTGTCTCTTTAATAGTATTCAACATACTTGGGCAAGAAATTGCAACACTGGTAAGAGAAGAAAAACTTCCGGGCAGATATGAAGTAGTTTTTGATGGTACAAAACTTTCTAGTGGCATCTACTTTTATAGGTTACAAGCCGATAAATTTGTGCAAAGTAGAAAATTGGTTTTGTTGAAATAAACCTGTTGCGGTTTGATAAGTTTGTTATATTGATAATGGTGATGTCTCCCGATTGCACAACAGTTTCAACGTAGAGACGACCCGGCGGGTCGTCTCTACAAACAAACATTGTAAAAACGCGGCATGCAGCATCTTTACGAAAAAATAAAAATTGGAAAATGCTTTGAAGTGTCTCTACAAAAAATTCACGTAAAGACTTGCCGCGGCAAGTCTCTACTTAATAACTGCAAGCATCACTTAACTGCTCAATAATCTTCAGTGTTTCGTTTCTTTCGTCACCGTTCAATAAAGATTTCATAACACGACTGCCGACAATTACTCCATCGCAGAATGGAGAGAAGCGCTTTACATCTTCCGGTTTGGAGATGCCGAAGCCGATAAGCATTTTATTATTCTGCAATAAAGAGTAAGTGCGCTTTAAATTGTCTGTTGTGGAATCATCAAAGGAATCTTTAACTCCAGTTGTGCCGGTAATGCTTACGCAGTAAACAAATCCGCTGCTCTTTGCGTCTATCTGCTTAATTCTTGCTTCGGAAGATGTTGGAGTTGTAAGCAGTATAACATCCAGCTTGTCATTCTGATTCCGCGCTTTTTGCGGAAGAAGAATCTCTTTACTAATATTGTTAGGAGATTCTTCGTCGAGAATTTGTCTCTCCTCAGAATTAAAAAACGAATCAAACTCTTCCAGAGGAACATCGGGAACAATCAATCCTTTTACACCGGAGTTTTTGGCATCGCGCAGAAAGTTTTCAATTCCATATTTCTTAATTGGATTAGCGTAGCCCATCAAAATAATCGGCTTTGGTGAATACTTTGAAATCTGTTCGGCATAACCAAGAACATCATTGGTATAAACGCCGGCGTCAAGAGCCAGTTTAGAAGTGGCTTGAATAATAGGTCCGTCAGCAAGCGGATCGCTGAAAGGAATTCCCAGTTCAATCATATCGGCACCGGAATCGAGAACAGATTTAGCGAGATCAACAAAATTATTTTTCTCCGGAAATCCGGCTGTCAGAAAAATGGAAAGTGCTTTGCGACTATTCTTATTCAATTCATCTATGTAATTCTTTATGTAGCTCACTTTAATTCTCCATACAAATTACTGATGATTGTAGCCAAGTCTTTATCACCGCGTCCGCTTACATTAACAATAACAATTTCATTTTTGTCAGTTTCTGGTAAAAGCTTTTCAAGATGAGCAACTGCATGTGCACTTTCTAGTGCCGGAAGAATTCCTTCCATCTTTGTAAGCAGATTAATTCCTTTCAAAGCTTCATCATCTGTTGCGGAAAAATATTTAACTCGCATAATATCCTTAAGCAGAGAGTGTTCCGGTCCAACACCGGGATAATCCAATCCGGCGGAAATTGAATGAACTTCTGATACTTGTCCGTTGGAATCTTGCAGTAGATAAGTATTCATTCCTTGAAAAATTCCGGGCTCGCCAAGTGTAAGAGTCGCGCAATGTTTATCGGTTTCAATTCCGTAACCGGCGGCTTCTATGCCAATAAGTTTTACAGATTCATCATTAACGAAAGGGAAGAAGATTCCCATTGCGTTGGAACCGCCGCCAACGCACGCAACAATATAATCGGGTAAACGGTTTTCAGCTTTCAAGATTTGTTCTTTTGCTTCGATGCCAATGATTGACTGGAAGTCCCGCACAATCATTGGATAAGGATGCGGACCAACAACAGAGCCAATGATGTAGTGAGTATCGTTAACGTTTGTAACCCAATCGCGTATTGCTTCGTTGGTTGCATCTTTAAGAGTTTTGCTTCCGCTGGAAACGGGGCGGACTTCTGCGCCGAGAAGTTTCATTCTAAACACATTTGGTTTCTGCCTTTCGATATCAACTTCACCCATATAAACAACGCACTGTAAACCGAACTTTGCGCAGACTGTTGCTGTTGCTACGCCGTGTTGCCCCGCGCCGGTTTCGGCAATAATTCTTTTCTTACCCAAACTTTTTGCTATTAGAATTTGTCCGAGCGCGTTATTTAATTTATGCGCGCCGGTATGGCAGAGGTCTTCCCGTTTCAAATATATTTTTGCTTTGCCGAAATGTTCTGTTATCCGTTTTGCAAATGTTAACGGCGTTGGTCTGCCGTTATACTCGCTCTGCAGTTGATTATACTCGCTGAGAAAATCTTTATCGCTCTTAAGCTGGTTATAACTTGCTTCAAGTTGTTCAATCGCGGGGATTAATGTTTCGGGAACATACTTGCCGCCGTAAACGCCAAACTTGCCGGATGAATCGGGATAATTGTAGTTGCTCATTCTAACTCTGTTTTTCGTAATTGATTTAACACGCGAAAAAATTCACGCACTTTTGTTTTATCTTTCTTGCCCGATTCAGATTCGAGAGAAGAAGAAATATCCACCGCTTGCGGTTTAATTGTTTTACAAATGCTTTCTATGTTTAGCGCAGATACTCCGCCCGCCAAAATTACTTTGCTTCTTAAATCCATTGGAATTGTATTCCAATCGAAAGTAAGTCCGGTGCCGCCGATTTCTTTATCGGAAAAAGTATCAAGAAGAATTGTACAGCCGGAAAATGATTCAAGCGATGTGAAATTAAAATTGTCCTTAACTCTAAGTGCTTTTATAACCGGATGATTTACTTTACTGATTAGATTCTGATCTTCATTTCCGTGAAGCTGAACGTGCGTTAAGCCAATGGATTGAGCTATATGGTTAATTGTATCTGCCTGCTCATTAACAAACACACCAACTTTGGAAACGAATGCGGGAAGTTCATTTATTATTGCAAGCGCGTCTTCAAAATCAATATTTCTTTTACTGCGCTCATAAAAAATGAAGCCGAGCGCATCGGCGCCGAGCTCGTAACAAAGCTTTGCATCTTCTAAATTTGTTATACCGCAGACTTTTACTCGCATCATTTTGCACACCACTCTTTGAATTGTGTTAAACTATGTTTTATGTCTTTCGATTTCATAAAATGCTCGCCGACGAGAACTGCATTAATGCGAGTATTTTTAAGCTGATCGAGAACAGACTCGGCAGAAATTCCACTTTCAGAAACGAGAACGGTATCCTCCGGTATATTATCGAGTAAGTCTAGAGTAGTGTTAATGTTCACGGCAAAAGTTTCTAAGTTCCGGTTGTTAATGCCTATTAAACTGTTCAATTGAAAATTTATTTTTGGTATTTCAGCAGCAGAGTGGAGTTCGAGAAGAACATCGAGTCCGCATTCCTTGGCACAATGTGTTAATTCCGAAATTTGATTTACTGATAATGCTTCACAAATAAGAAGAACTGCATCGGCACCGGAAGCTTTGGCTTCGAATATCTGGTATTCGTCAATTATGAAATCTTTACGGAGAAGGGGAAGCGTTTTAAATCTTGCTATATCTCTTAGATAACTGATATTTCCTTGAAAGAAGATTTGATCTGTCAGAATTGAGATTGCGTTTACATCACTCTCAATATAAATCTCTGCAATTCTCTGGTGATTAAAGTTCTCAATTAATACACCCTTACTCGGGCTGGCTTTTTTAATTTCTGCAATGATTGAAATAAAAGAAGCATTGCTGAGTGCTTGTTTCAAACTTCTAGTTGGAGTCTCGAAGAATTCTTCGCTTCTGAATAAAGAGGGAGAAAACTTCTGCTTAAGCTTTTTTACTTCATTACGTTTTACATCCAGTATTTCGGAAAGGAAACTCATGAATACTTTTCTCCAAAGTTCTTTAAAGCAGTAAATTTTTCAAATGCTCTGCCGGAAAGTATAGATTCCTCTGCAATGTTTTTGCATTCGACTAAGTCATCCGATAATCCGGCAACATGCAGCGCCATAGCAGCATTTGCTGTAACAACAGAAAATGCTTCATCTTTCTTTTTATCGCGAAGAATAGAAAGAAATATTTCCGAATTAGTTTCGGTAGAATCGCTTTTGATTGTTTGATGATCTATTTCAGTAAGGTTGAATGTATTGTAATCCACCTTATACTCTTTAAGTGGAACAGCGGAATTATATTCATAAATATTTGTTACACCTGAAAGAGAAATTTCATCCATACTGTTTTCGGTAGAAAGAAAAACAATACGCTCCATATCGAGATGGAACGCTGCTTCAGCCATCAGTTTAGCTGTTTTGTTATTGAAAACTCCAACCAGCTGTTTCTTTGTTCCGGCTGGATTTGTGAGTGGTCCAAGAATATTAAAAATAGTCTTAATGCCTAAGTCTCTTCTAACTTCCGCGGCATACTTCATAGCGGGATGATACACCGGCGCAAATAAAAACGCGATACCAATTTCGTTTAATGCTTGCTCAGTTAATGCGGGGGAAAGATTAATGTTAACACCGAGATGTGTTAGAACGTCGGCGCTTCCGCTTTTGCTTGATACGGAACGGTTGCCATGTTTTGCAACATGAACTCCGGCTCCGGCAACAACAAATGAAGCGACGGTAGAAATATTAAATGTGTTGGAACCATCACCGCCGGTTCCGCAGACATCGATTGTGTTTTCATTTTGCGAAGTAATCTTCAAGCTTTTATCCCGCATTGCCTTAACAAAGCCGGCAACTTCTGTTGGCGTTTCTCCTTTGGTGCGGAGTGCGATTATCAATCCGGAAATCTGCGAATTGTTGCATTCACCATTCATAATAAATTGCATAACAGTGTAAGCTTCTTCAAGAGAAAGATTGTTGCCTTCCGTTATCTTCTCGATGTATGTTTTGATCATAAGTCTAACCAGTTCTTAATTAGTTTATCGCCGACTTTAGTTAGTATAGATTCCGGATGAAATTGTATCCCTTCAATCGGAAAAGTTTTGTGGCGCACACCCATGATAATTCCATCTTCGGTTTGCGCTGTTACCTCCAATTCATCCGGAACGGAGTTGTTTTCAATTACGAGAGAATGATATCTGCCGGCGGGGAAATTCTGTTCAATTCCTTTATAGATTGTTTTGCCGTCATGCTTAACTTCAGAAGTTTTTCCATGCATTAAATAAGGGGCATTAGTAACTACAGCATTGAAGCAGTATCCGATTGTTTGATGACCGAGGCAAACACCGAGTATTGGAATTGTTGAGCCCAGCTGTTTAATTACTTCTTGCGATATGCCGGAATCTTCCGGTGTTCCGGGACCCGGTGAAATAACAATCTTATCGGGATTGAGCTCACGGATTTCGCTGATTGTAATTTTATCATTCCGCTTCACGATTATATCATCAGTAAAATTTCCGATCAGCTGAACTAAGTTGTATGTGAATGAATCGTAATTATCAATTACCAAGATTTTCATCTATAACCTCCGCACATTTAAGCGCGCTGACTAATACTGCAGATTTATTTTTAATTTCTTTCAATTCAAGTTCCGGTTTGCTGTCGGCAACAATTCCAGCGCCGGCTTGCCAGTAAATTTTATCGTTAGTAACAAACAAAGTTCTTATTGCGATACACATATCAAGATTGCCGCTGAAATCTATATAGCCCACAGCGCCAGCATAAACTCCTCGTTTAGTTTTTTCATATTCGTTGATAAGCTGTATAGCTCTAATCTTCGGCGCACCGCTTACGGTTCCGGCGGGGAAGGAAGCTTCAAGTGCATCGATGCAGTCAGCATCATCTTGCAATGTTCCTTCAACGCGGGAAACAATATGCATAACATGAGAGAAGCGGTTAATTTTCATTTGCTCACTTATTTGTATGGTTCCTAACTTGCAGAATCTGCCAAGATCGTTGCGTGCTAAATCCACAAGCATTACATGCTCAGCAATTTCTTTTGGATCGTTCATTAATTCTTTTTCGAGAAGTAAGTCTTCTTCTTCACTTTTTCCGCGTCTCCTTGTTCCGGCGATTGGAAGAATTTCCGCTTTTCGGTTTTTCACTTTAAGCAAATCTTCCGGCGAGGTTCCAATAACCTTAAAACCATTTTCAAATTCCATATAGTACATATATGGAGAAGGATTAATCATTCTTAAAGCGCGGTAAACGTTAAAACTGTCGCCGCTATAATCCGCTTCAAAGCGTTTGGAAAGCACAATTTGGAAAACATCTCCGGCGTAGATGTTTTGCTTACTTTGTTCAACTAGTTTTAGAAATTCCGATTCTTCTGTTTCCGTAAGAGGATTTGGTGAAGCGCTAAAATTCGATTTGTGATGCAAATCTAGGTTTAATAATTGCTTGAGTGAAGCAAGAGTTGCCTTAGCTGATTCAAATTTGTCTTTTAGATTCGATTTGTCTTTACACTCAACATTGGTAATAAGAATAATCTGATGTTTGAAATGATCGAAAACAATTATTGTATTATATAAACCGAAAACTGAATCTGGAGAGATACCTTTTTTTGTTTCATCGTATTTAATCACATCCTCTATTAGGGAAATATTATCGAAGCCGATAAAGCCAACTAAGCCACCAGTGAAGTAGGGAAGTTCATCAATTGTTGGATGGGCAAACTCTGCCACTCTGTTTTTAAGATAGCTGAAAATGTTTCCTTTAAAGGAGTTTTCTTTGCCAGCGGATTTAACAGTTATACTTTTAAAATTGTTTGAGATAATCTCGGAAGGATTTAATCCAATAAAAGAATAGCGTGCTAATCTTCCAATTCCTTCAACCGATTCAAGCAAGAAAGAGATTTTGTTTTTCTCTCTAATTTTAAGATAAGCGGTTACCGGAGTAAGTAAATCAGCTGCAACGCGTTCATAAACCGGAACGAGTTTATAATCTTGTGCGAGTTTTTCAAAATTTTCGAAATTCATTATTTCCCTTTAAAGCAAAAAACCCTTCTCAGTGATCTAAGAAGGGTTTGGTTAAAATCTATATTATTAGCTATTAATTCACTGAGTTTGTAGAGTATTTAAATTATTCCACCACCACCAATTGAGGTTCGTGTTGTTTTCGATATTTAATTCTACTGTCTTCATCTTGGGTGCGAAGTTAGAAAAAAAACTTTACAAATGTCAATACATCTTGTCTTCTTTTGAAAATAAACTAGAACTCAAACCACTTCTCAATATTTAAATTCTCGCTTTCGCAGCTATTCTTTTGATAGTATTCGTTTGTCTTGGGTGAATAGGTATAATCCTTCACCCAATCATTCACATTCTTGACTACATCTTCAATTGCAGTAAGAACAGTATCTAATTCTTTATCAGTCATTGTAGGATGGAGCGAGAAGCGAACCCAGCCCGGCTTTTCCGATAAATCGCCATGATTGATTTTATCTGTAATACGTTTAGAACGTGTTGGATCAACGTGAAGAAGATAGTGCCCATAGGTTCCGGCACAAGAACAGCCGCCCCGTACTTGAATCCCATATCTGTCATTGAGAAGCTTTACCATTAAATTGTAATGAATATCTTCAACATAAAAAGAAATTATCCCAAGCCGTTCTTCATGTTCTTGCGCTAAGATATGAAGTGTAGGGATTTTACAAAGTCTTTCAAAAGTTTTTACTAGTAATTCATATTCACGCTTAAGAATGTTCTCAACACCCATTTCTTCTTTAAGCCTAATTGCTAGAGCGGTTTTAATGGCTAGAAGGAATCCGGGAGTTCCACCATCTTCGCGGGCTTCAATGTCTTCGATATATTTATGTTGTCCCCAAGGATTTGTCCAATCAACAGTACCACCGCCCGGTTGTTCCGGTACTTTTAGCTTATAAAGTTTTGAATCGAATATCACAACACCCGATGTTCCGGGTCCGCCCAGAAATTTGTGGGGGGAGAAAAAGATTGCGTCAATTTTTTCGAGTGGATCATCCGGATGCATATTCATATTCACATAAGGAGCAGAAGCCGCGAAATCAATAAAGCAAAAACCGCCATGCTCATGCATAATCTTTGCCATCTGGTGATAAGGAGATTCAATTCCAGTAACATTAGAAGCAGCTGAAAAAGATCCAATTTTTAAAGTGCGATGCTCGTAAAGATTAAGTAGATGCTTAAGATGATCAAGATTTATTAAACCTAGCGGATCCGGTTCGATAATGACAACATCACAAATTGTTTCTAGCCAAGAAGTCTGGTTTGAATGATGTTCCATATGTGTTAGAAATACGACCGGTTTTTCTTCTTTAGTAATCTGAATATGTTTCTGCAACTGTTCGGGTACTTTGAGTCCGAGAATTCTCTGAAGTTTATTCACAGCTGCTGTCATTCCATAACCGGCAAAAACAATTACATCTTCTTTGGAAGCATTTACATGCTGTTTAATAACTTTTTTTGCTTCGCTATAGGCTTTAGTCATAGAAGTGCCGGTAACTGAAGCTTCGGAATGTGTATTGCCTACAAAAGGGTAAAAATTGTTTACCAAAGTTGATTCAATAGGAGAATACATTCTGCCGCTGGCAATCCAATCTGCATAAATTAATTTCTGCTCTCCATATGGAGTACAAAATATTTGATCTATTCCAATTATGTTTTCACGGAATTTGAGGAAGTGATTCTCTAAAGACATTGTTCACCAAAAAAATTTCAGAAAAAATAAGAATTTAGAATTGCAATGCGAAAGGAAAGAGGGAAAATTTAAAAGAAAAAACCCCGGCAAGACCGGGGTTAAATTTTTATCCTAAGTAAGCTTTTAGGTTTTTACTTCTGTTTGAATGTCTAAGGCGGATTAGAGCTTTTTCCTTAATCTGACGAACACGTTCACGAGTAAGATTTAACTTCTCGCCAATTTCTTCCAGAGTAAGCGAATGTTCTTTTCCTAAACCAAAATAGAGGCGAATAACTTCAGCTTCACGTTCGGTTAAAGTAGAAAGAGAACGTTCAATCTCAGCTTTCAAAGATTCCTTCATTAATGTATGATCTGGAGATGGCTGATCTTCGTTCGGCATAACGTCGAGCAAACTGTTGTTGTTATCATCGCTATGAGCAAACGGAGCATCCATAGAAATATGGCGACCGGCAATCTGCATTGCGTATGTAACGTCGCTAACATCCATATCCAATTGTTCGGCAATTTCTTCCGGACTTGGTCTACGTTCATACTCTTGTTCTAACTGACTAAGAGCCTTTCCCATTTTATTTAGAGCGCCAACCCGGTTAAGAGGAAGGCGAACCATTCTTGACTGTTCTGCAATAGCTTGCATAATTGACTGACGAATCCACCAAACTGCATAAGAAATAAACTTAAATCCGCGTGTTTCATCAAATCTTAATCCAGCCTTAATAAGGCCCAGATTACCTTCATTAATCAAATCGCCCAGTGGTAAACCTTGATTCTGATATTGTTTAGCCACACTCACAACAAATCTTAGATTAGCTTTTGTTAATTTATCAAGAGCGGCTTTTTCACCCTTTTTAATACGAATTGCTAATTCAATTTCTTGTTGAGGAGTTAAAAGATCAACTTTGCCAATTTCTTGAAGATATTGGTCTAAAGATTTACTTTCGCGATTAGTAAACTGCTTAGTGATCTTCAATTCTAAAATTCTCCTAACTTGTTATTCTTAAACTTATTATCGGTCAATATTTTCTTTTTAAAGACAAGTAAAGCGCCAGAGCTGATCACTCATCTCTTATTTTTTGTTCAATTGCAATGATTTAATAAATCAAATGACTGTAAAATGAGTAGAAAGTTTCTATCGCAGATTTCCGGTTTGTATTTATAATTATCACCATCGCAAATATAAAAAACTAGAAGTTCAGAAGCTATAAAATTTTTCAATAGAACAACTTACAAGATTTTGTTTCTTAACTATCCTTATTACACCGTCACAAGTTCGGGTGTTCCTTTTGCTCTGGATTTTTGTACTTGTTTAATCATCTTTGATGAGGCGCGAACACTTTTAGATACAATTCCTTTTTCTAAGGCATAATCGTATAGTAGAGAATATAACATCTTTCTAGCTCTATGTAAGCGCGATCTAACAGTTCCAATTGGGCAATCAACAAAATCAGCTATTTCCTCGTAAGTATAACCTTCTACATCACTTAGAAAGACTATTGTACGAAAATCATCGGGCAATTTTGAAAGGGCAGATGTGATTTCATCATCTAAAACATCGCTAAAAGCATCACTCTGGTAATGCTGGGACTTAACATCTTCAGCCTTAATGTTTTCATAGAAATTCTGAACATCTTCATAATCAACTTTATTCGGCTCTTTGCTTGTTTTCCGGTAATTATTAATAAAAGAATTTTTCATTATTTGAAAAAGCCAAGCCTTCATATTGGTACCTTTTTCAAATTTATCAAAGAACCTAAAAGCTTTCATAAGCGTATCTTGAAGCAAATCATCTGCGTCATCAGTGTCGTTAGTCATTTTTAATGCAAAACTTTTTAAGGCATCGGTAAAAGGCAAAACCTCGGAATCGAATTCTTTGTATTTGTTTTGAAGTTCTAGTTCTACAGATGATGTTATATTTTTCATGTTCTTTCATTATTTGATTTACAATACAAACGGAATGAACAGAGACAAAGTTCATTTTTAATATAAATATGCATTATGAATGATAAGATTCAATTATTCTTACAAGTCTAAGCACGCATTTAGAGAAAAAAATCTTAATTTTGTCTCCATAAAAAATGGAGCTGAAATGAAGTTAAAACCAATATACATTTACCTAGGTGTGTTCGTAGTTTTTGTAATTGCAATAGTCTATTTCTCAAATACAACGAAAGAAGCCAATGGTGGGGGAGCAATAAGCGAGGGCGCACAAATGCCCGAAGATGATATTCACGGAGGAATGAGATCTCGGGGAAACGGTGACATGCCCGGTAAAGATAATGTGATGCAAGAAGCAACCGAAAAGATGAATGCGCTTAAACTTGCAGTCGAGAAAAATCCAAATGATACTACAAAGATTAGAGAATATGCAGATTTGTTGTCGGTTCATAATCCGGATGAGGCAATTACACTTTATGAAAAAATCATAAAAGTCGATCCTAAAAGAACTGATATTTTACTTCAGCTGACTTTTACATATTACAATAAGGGTGATCTTAATAAAGCGGTTGAATATAACGACCGTGTTTTAAGTGTTGATAAGAACAATCTTTATGCTCAGTATAATATCGGCGGTTTGGCACAAGCTAAAGGAGATAATAAGAAGGCAATTTCTATATGGAAAGAATTAGCTAAAAAATATCCGAAGACCGAAGTTGCGCACATTGCAGAACAAGCGGCAAAACAATTAGAGCAAGCCAAATAAATTTATTACTTAAAGCTCGGCTAGATTAATTAGCTGAGCTTTTTTTATATCCATTCGAACTTACTTTTTGAATTGAAATCCCTTAATTGGCTCTCGGAGAGTTAACACCGGGCATGGTGCTTTACGAACTACTTTTTCTGCTGTTGAACCAAATAATAAGTGTTCTACGCCGGTATGCCCATGGGTTGCAATTATTATCAAGTCAATATTTCTTTCCCCAGCCGTTTCATTAATCTCAACAAATGGTTTTCCGGTTTTAATAATTGTCTCAACAGCCAAGCCGTTATCAATTTCTGAAGCTAATCTGTTCAGTTCATCTTCTGCGCGGCTTGTTAAATCAATATCGGAAGAGGGAATAGCAACTTGTCCCATAGAAAAATCTGCGGGATAAATCATAGGTTCTACAACATAGATTAGAAATATTTTTGAATTGAATTGCTTTGCGAACTGTGCTGCATACTTTAATGCGGCTTTGCTGTAATCTGAAAAATCGATGGGAACCATGATATTTTTGATCATTGCTGCCTCCGCTAGTTGTTTTTCATTTGTTTATACAATTGAAAATAATCTTGGTTCAAATTTCTGAGTCTGATTGCAATAATATGTGCCATTCCCTTTAAGATTTTTATTCCTTCTCTGGGATTGTTTGAAATAAAATTATCCAAATCCGGTTTGAAAATCACTAGAACTTGAGTTTCCTCCATTGCTATAGCAGTTGCCGAGCGGCGTTCATTATCGAGCAAAGCTAGTTCTCCAAAAAAATCTCCGCGGGAAAGCTTAGTTAATTCCCAAGTGTTACCTTCTTCTTCTTGCTTAATAGAAACTTGTCCATTTATTATAATATATAAGCCGGTACCGGGATCGCCTTGATGAAATATCATTTCTCCACTTGCGTAAATTCTGTTGTGCATCAGTTTGACTATTCCGCTAATATGGGCTGGGTTAAAATCTTGGAAAGGGGGCATTGAAGTTAAAACTTGTTCTAATTCCTCTTTTTCTGCTTTCGATTTGAAGAGATTTGTCCAAAAACTACTTTTTGTAACATCATTATATCCCATTGTAATCTCCTATGCAAAAATTCCCGCCTCGGCTACGCGCCATATTTTTTGGCAAGGGAACTTGTTCTCATAAAGTGCTCTGCCAATTATAACCGAATCAACAAAGCTACTTGCTTCTCTTTGTAATTTAAGTAAATCTTCCGAACCGCCAATTCCGCCGCTGTGAGTAACTTTAGTTTCAGCGGCTTCAGCAACTTGTTTGGAAAGCTCAATATTTGGTCCGGTAAGCATACCATTTGTTGTTACGTCAGTCACTACAATTCTAGTAGCGCCGCATGATTTCAAGAATTTTGCATATTGAACTGCTTGAAGGTGAGTTCTTGTTTGTCTGCCTCGTGTTACAACTTCTCCATTCACAACATCAATTGCAGAAACAACTCTGTTTGGTGTGTA
>Ga0172380_10002406_pt1 | contig 28823 bp, 33 predicted proteins | sample Leawe162metaG_FD_119747 | JGI IMG/M metagenome (GOLD analysis project Ga0172380, IMG submission 119747) | Leachate microbial communities from a municipal landfill in Southern Ontario, Canada - Leachate well 162 metaG | ecosystem: Engineered > Solid waste > Landfill > Unclassified | place... | reverse complement strand
TGGCAAACCCTCAGGTTTTGTACGCAGGGTTCTCTAATTAACGGGATTTCGAGGATTTTCTTTTTCTGCCGAGCTCCACTTGCCTTTTAGTCGCTCTACACAGAAAAAGAAAATCCTCGAATAAAAACCAACGTATGACTATTACCGAAACACAGCAAAAACTTAATCAAACAGTAGAAGTGCTTTCCAAAGAATTGCGCGGGTTGCGGTTGGGCCGCGCCAACGCCGAAATGGTAGACCACATTCGCGTGGAGGCATATGGAAGCAGCATGCCCATCTCGCAGATCGCCACCATCCAAACCCCCAGCCATGACCAAATTCTCATCCAACCGTGGGATGGCTCGGTGGTATCGGCTATTGAGAAGGCTATCCGCATTTCGGATTTAAATGTAAATCCGTCCGTGGATGGCACAATGATTCGCATTACCTTGCCAGCCCTCACCGCGGAGCGCCGCCAGGAGTTGGTAAAAATTGCCAACAAGCAGGCAGAAGAAGCACGTATCGCCCTGCGGAACGTACGCGAGGAGGCGATGGACGATTTGGAACGCGCCTTCAAAGCAAAAGAAATTTCCGAGGACGATAAGTTTCGCGCTCGTGAAGCCGCGCAGAAAGCGGTAGACGAGGCAAACGCCACCATCAAAGAAATGGTGGATAAAAAAGAGAAAGAAATTCTGAACGACTAACACCCTTATGCCCCTAACTATTCTGCTTTTTATTGCTTCTCTGTCGGTGCTTATCCTCGCGCATGAGTGGGGGCATTTTATCGCGGCGCGCCGCGCGGGAATGAAAATTGAGGAGTTCGGTATTGGATTTCCTCCCCGCGTATGGGGCCGCAAGCGGGGCGGCGTTTTGTATTCGGTAAACTTATTGCCCATTGGAGGTTTTGTGCGCATCCTTGGGGAAGACGGGGGGCACCGCGGTGAGGCGGGCAGTTTTTCTTCTAAACCAATCGTCTCGCGAATGCTGGTGATAGCGGCGGGCGTGTTAATGAACGTCGCGGTCGCGTGGCTGCTTATTTCGGCTATCTTTATGATAGGGGCGCCAACCGAGCTGACGAGTGATGAATTAGCCTCTTCAGCGCGTGACCGCAGTGTATTCATAAGTTTTGTTGCCGAAGGCTCTCCCGCGCAAGCGGCGGGTATCAAGGCGGGGGATAAAGTTATTGCGATCTCCACTCCCAATGCTCGCATTGAACCTATTGGGGCATCCGAGGTGCAACAATTCGTGGGCACTTTTGCTGGAAAAGAAATTTCTATTATCGTAGAACGCGGAAATGAGCGAGCAAATTACACCATTACCCCGCGGGACAATGTGCCGCAAGGGCAGGGCCCGCTCGGTGTGGCGTTAGCCGAGGTAGGAACCGTTTCGTACCCGCCCCACGAGGCCGTGTGGCGCGCGGGTATTTCTGCCTTTTCACGCCTAAATGCAATCGCCAGTGAGTTATGGAATGTTGTTTCAACCCTGGTGCGCACGGGGAGTGCCTCCGAATCCATCGCGGGGCCCGTTGGTGTAGCATCAATGGCGGGCGTGGTGCAACAGCAGGGCGTGGTGAATTATCTTTTCTTCTTGGCGATTATTTCTCTAAACCTTGCAGTTATCAACGCCATTCCATTTCCGGCGCTCGATGGTGGGCGGTTCTTGTTCCTTATCATCGAGCAGCTAAAAGGGTCTCCGGTTAATAAGCGGTACGAGGCGGCAGTCCACGCGGCTGGGTTTGCGGTTTTGATGCTGCTCGTGGCACTCATCACTATTCGCGACATCCGCAATTTGATGTAAGATACAAAATCAGCTAAGGAACCAGCATGCGCCAAAGCAAGCTTTTTACCAAGACAATGAAGGCCGTATCGGCCGAAGAGACCGCCGTCAACGCCCAACTCCTGCAGAGGGGTGGTTTTTCCTATAAAAACTCAGCGGGCGTCTATACGCACCTGCCCTTGGGGTGGCGCGTTATGAACCGCATTTCAAGCATTATCCGCGAAGAAATGAACGCTATTGGAGGTGTTGAGTTGTTTATGCCGGCGCTCGTTGACCGCAAGTACTTGGACGCGACAGGCCGCTTCAGCGTGGACATTGGTTTTGACGCCGTTGCCAAAGGCGAAAAGAGCGCCAACTACGTTATGGGGTGGACCCACGAAGAGGTGCTAACCGAAATCGCTTCAAAGTATGTGCAGTCCTGGCGTGATTTGCCGTTTTCCGCGTACCAAATTCAAACCAAGTTTCGCAACGAGGCGCGCGCCAAGAGTGGCCTTCTGCGCGGGCGGGAATTTTTAATGAAGGACCTCTATAGTTTCCACGCCACGGAGGAAGATCTCTACAAGTATTACGAAGAGGTGAAGGGCGCCTACCTGCGCGTGTTTGAACGCTGCGGCCTAACCGCCTACTATACGCTTGCCGCGGGGGGCGAGTTTACCGCTTCTACCACGCACGAGTTCCAGGTGCTTACCGAAGCGGGGGAAGATGTTATCTACTACTGCGAGGTCTGCAAAACGGCGCAGAACGACGAGGTTGCCACGTTGAAAGAAGGCGACAAGTGCGAAGAGTGTGGCACTACCTTGCAAGCGGGCAAGTCTGTTGAGGTGGGCAATATTTTCCCATTGGGTACGAAGTACTCACAAGCCTTTAACCTTACCTACACCAATGAGAAAGGAGAAAATGAACTGGTCGTAATGGGTTCGTATGGTATCGGGGTAAGCCGCTTAATGGCCGTCGTGGTAGAAGTCTTCCACGACGAGGCAGGTATTATATGGCCTTCTTCTGTTGCCCCGTTCACGGCGCACATTGTGGCATTGCCGGGCGAGGAGGCGACGAGGGCCGCAAACGAACTCTATGAAAATATGACGCAGGAGGGAATTGCCGTACTCTTTGATGATCGCGACCAGGTGAGCCCGGGAGAAAAATTTGCCGATTCGGATCTTATCGGTATTCCCGTGCGCATTACGGTAAGTGCGCGTAGTTTGGAAGCGGGCGGCGTGGGGGTAAAGGCGCGGACGCAGAGCGAGGAGCGCGTACTAAGCGTTGGTGAGGCGCTCGCGCTCGTTCGTGACGCGCACTAAGTATGTTTAACAATCTCTTGGGGCGTTTCTCAAAAGATATCGGCATCGACCTTGGCACGGCGAATACCTTGGTATACGTACACGGCAAAGGAATTGTTATCAACGAACCTTCCGTTGTTGCTATCAACATAAAGACGGGCCGCATTCTTGCGATCGGCGAGGAGGCAAAGCGCATGGTTGGTAAAACTCCTTCGCACATTATTGCCAAGCGCCCGCTCGTTGACGGTGTTATATCTGACTTTGAGGTAACCGAGCAGATGCTCCGGTACTTTATCAATAAGGTGCACGCGGATTCGGCGAGTTTTTTGCCCCGCCCGCGCGTGGTGGTGGGAGTGCCCAGCGGCGTTACCGAAGTAGAGAAGCGCGCCGTTGAGGACGCAGCGCGCGACGCAGGCGCCCGAGAGGTGTACTTGATTGAAGAGCCTATGGCCGCGGCTATCGGGTCCCGTTTGAGCGTACAGGAGCCCACAGGGCATATGGTGGTGGATATTGGAGGAGGGACTACCGAGATTGCCGTTATTTCGCTTGGCGGCGTGGTGGTGAGCCAATCCTTGCGTATCGCGGGACAAGATGAACAGCGATATTATTGATTACGCTCGCGAGGAGTTTAATCTTTTGCTGGGAGAACGCACCGCTGAAAACATAAAGATAGAAATTGGTTCGGCGCTTCCGTTATCAGAAACAATGCGCGCGTCAATGCGCGGCCGCGACCTCATTACGGGACTTCCGAAAGAAGTTATCGTAACCGATGAGGATGTGCGCCGGGCGCTCGCTCCTTCCATTAGCATTCTTGTTTCGGCGATTAAAAATAATGTAGAACAAACGCCTCCCGAATTGCTTGCTGATATTATGACCAGCGGCATCTTGCTTGCCGGCGGCGGCAGCCTCTTGCGAGGGTTCGCGGAGCTCGTGGAAAGTGAAACGCAAATTCCCGTGCGCGTAACAGAAGACCCCCTCACGGCCGTGGTGCGAGGTACGGGGGTGGTACTGGAAAACTTAGACCTGCTACGCGACGTGCTCATAGATATCCAGGGCGAGTAACCACACGATGTTTGGACGAAAAACAACAGGAATTAACGAACACCTTTTTGTCGATGTTGCACCTCTCCATGAGTTAACCCCCGAAGAAATATTCACCGATTCATTCGGCGGGGATCAGAGCGATGCAACTACCGACCCCTACCTGGAAGTTCCGGTAGGGTATAAGCCCATCAAAGTTATCTTCGGGGTGTTTTTCGGTGTTCTTGTTGTACTCGGGTCATATCTTTCGTATTTGGCGATGGTGCGCGGGGAACAAAACTATGCCATCGCCCAATCAAACGCGCAGCGCATCTATAAAATCGGACCAAGCCGTGGAGAAATATACGACCGCAACGGCACGGTGGTGGCAACCAGCACGAAGGCGTTTAACCTTATCGCAAACCCCACCCGCTTTAACACCGAAGAGGAGGTCGTAAAGGCAAGCCAGGAGCTGTACCGCGAGTATCCACTGGGTCCGTCTTTAGAAACAATTCAAGAAAAATTGCTCAACGGCTACGAACGGAACTTGGGTCATATTGTGCTGTTTAAAAACTTAGATTCCGAAACGGTGGCGAATATGTCCGAAACGATTGACCGCCACCAAGCCTTTTACCTGCAAGAAACGAGTATCCGGTACTATCCGTTTGAAAAAGAGTTTGCGCATATTGTGGGGTACTCGGCCGCCGTGGGGGAAAAAGAAATGGCATCCGTGCCAGACTACGCCCTATCGGACCAGGTTGGGAAGCAAGGTATTGAGTACTACTTTGAGCAGGACCTTCGGGGTCTCGATGGTTTGTTCGTTAAGTTTGTTGGAATACAGGGCGGCGTAGAGGAAGAGAAGCTGCTGCGCGAACCCCACCCGGGCGGAAGTATTACCCTGACGCTGGACGAACGCCTCCAGCGTATCGCCCACGAGGAGCTTGCCCAGGGCATGTCGGAATTGGGTATTACGAGCGGGGCCGTGGTGGCAATTGACCCGCGTGATGGGGCCGTCCGCGCCCTCGTGAGTATGCCCGACTTTGACCCGAACGCTTTTTCGCGCGGGCTCACGCAGGAGCAGGCAGCGGAATACTTTACGACAAGCGACCGGCCGCTCTTTAACCGCGTAACAATGGGGACGTACCCGTCCGGTTCTACCATAAAGCCGCTGGTGGCAATTGCGGCATTGGAGGAGGGGGTTATTAGTCCGCTCAAAAACATTGCAACGAACGGGTTTATCCGCGTGGTGAGCGTGTTTGACCCTTCCGTGAGCTGGACATTCTTAGACTGGAAAAACCATGGAGTCGTGGATATGCGCCGCGCCATTGCCGTATCTTCAAACGTATACTTCTATACCATCGGTGGGGGATACCAGGGACAGGACGGGCTTGGTATCGATAGACTTGCTTCCTGGCTTTCCACTTTCAACTGGGGCAAGAAATTAGGAATTCTTTTTGATGCTGAATCCCCCGGAATGGTCCCTACCCCCGACTGGAAGAAAGAAACCATCGGCGAGGACTGGTACATCGGGGACACCTACAACACTTCCATTGGGCAGGGGAATATTTTGGCCACCCCGTTGCAAATCGCCGCATCCATTTCCAGTATTGCCAATAACGGAACTCTCTACACCCCCTACGCCGTATCGAAAGTGACCAGGCCCGATGGCACGTCGCGTCTGTACTTCCCCGATGCCATTGCCCAACACATTGCATCGGACGATTCGTTGCGCGTGGCGCGAGAGGGAATGCGCGACGCGGTAAGTGAAGGCTCAAGCCAGATTTTGAAATCATTGCCAATTAGTTTCGCGGGTAAAACCGGAACCGCCGAAATTGGTGATGGAGAAAACCACGGTATGTTTGTTGGCTTTGGACCGTACGAAAATCCGGAAATTACGATTGTAGTATTGCTTGAGCGAGGTGAGGGAAGTACGAACGCGGTGTACGTCGCGCGTGATATTATCCAGCGCTACTATGGGGGCGATGAGCCCGCCGCCGCACCCGTTAAGGGGGCTTCCGAATTATCCACAGCGCCCCAAGAATAGTCCTTATTGACGAGCGGATTTTTATGCTTATAATGGCTCTATAATTTTGCCCATGGAAGAATACATCACAAAAGAAGGGTTGCACGAGTTGAAGCAAGAGTTAGAGGTATTGAAGGGCCAGAAGCGCCACGAGATTGCCACATGGCTGCGTGAAGCGGCTCAGCAGGGCGACCTCACGGAGAACGCGGAGTACGTAGAGGCCAAAGAAGCCCAGACCGCTCTTGAGAACAAAATTGAAGATTTAGAGCGCCGCTTGCGTAACTCCAAAATAGTGGAGGGTGTTGCGGGCGGAGACCAAGTTGCTATTGGCACCACCATTGAGTTAACAGGCCTTTCCGCCGCCAAGAAGCCCCTCACCGTGCGCCTGGTGGGCAGTGTGGGCGAGGGAATGACCGAAGGGGCTGTTTCTGCCTCCTCCCCCATGGGCTCGGCTTTGATGGGTAAAAAGGTGGGAGATGCCGTTGAAGTAGAAACTCCCAAGGGCGTAAAGAAGTACAAAGTAATCCGTATTGCGTAGTACGAACACGAAAGAAAAATGCCACCACGAAAGCGGTGGCATTTTTCTTTACGAGGCACGAGAAGTACCGTACAATACGCCTGTATTTATGGCTTTAGATGACATTATGAAGGGGCGGCTCGCCAAGCGCGACCACCTCGCACAACGGGACGAGTATCCATACCCCCTGCACACGAAGCGCACCCACACAATTACGGAAGTTCTGGGTGCTTTTGATGCGCTGGCGGAGAGTGGAGAACAGGTTTCTCTCGCCGGCCGCCTCCTCGCGCTTCGCGAGCACGGCGCCCTGACATTTGCCACCCTGCGCGATGGGGGCGGTTCCATCCAACTTGCTTTTAAAGAAGATTCCCTCGGAGCGGATGCCTACAAGCGCATTTCTGAAAATGTGGACCTGGGAGACTTTATCAGCGGTACCGGAACACTCTTTGCCACCAACCGTGGCGAACGTACGCTGGAGGTTCAATCCTTTAGCATCATCAGCAAGGCGTTGCGCCCTCTGCCTGAGAAGTGGCATGGGTTGAAGGATGTAGAAGAGCGCTACCGCCGCCGCTATTTAGATTTATTGATGAACGAAGAGGTTCAGCGTATTTTTGAAACGCGCGAAACGATTATGCGCGCCGTGCGAGATTTTCTTTTGGAAAAAGGGTTCCGCGAAGTAGAAACTCCCGTACTGCAAGCGATTGCGGGAGGTACGGCCGCCAAGCCTTTTACCACGCACCTCAACGCGTTCGATATGGATATGTACCTGCGCATTGCGCCGGAGCTGTACCTAAAGCGCTTGCTCGTGGGCGGGTACGACAAGGTATTTGAGTTGGGCCGTAATTTCCGCAACGAGGGCGTAGATTTTTCCCATAACCCCGAGTTTACGATGCTGGAGTTCTACCAGGCGTACTCCGACTACAAAGAGGGAATGAAGCTCACGGAAGAAATGGTATCCCGTTTGGTTGAAGCGACGGTTGGCACCACCACCTACACCTTTGAAGACAAACAGGTTGATTTTACCGCGCCGTGGGAGCGCATTGAGTTTAACGAGCTTCTGCAAAAATTCGCACAGGTAAACTACGAGGACTACACGTTTGAAAGTTTGCGGGAGCGTGCGATTGAACTAGAGGTAAAAATTGGTAAAGACGTATACTCAAAAGCACAGGTTGCCGACGCCATTTACAAGAAGTACTGTTTGCCAAAAATTGTAAACCCGACGTTCGTTATCCACCACCCTTCCGAAATGTTGCCCCTTGCCAAGCAGCTGCCCGATCGTCCCCAGTACGCGGGGAGCTTCCAGCTTATTATCGCCGGGTGGGAATTGGTAAAAGCGTACTCGGAGTTAAACGACCCGGTCCTTCAGCGCCAGGCATTTGAGGCGCAGGAAGAGTTGCGCAAGAAGGGCGACCCCGAAGCTCAAGCGATGGACGAAGATTTTGTAGAGGCGTTGGAGTACGGCATGCCGCCCGCCTTTGGGTTGGGTATGGGCATCGACCGCATTGCAACATTCCTTTCCGGCGCACACGCGTTGCGCGAAGTGATTCTCTTCCCGACAATGAAACCCAAAGGAGAAGAGTAATAATGGCCCAGGTACTGTATCGAAAATATCGCCCCCGTTCGTTCGCCGACCTCATCGGCCAGGAGCACGTGGTGCGTACACTGACGAATGCAATTGCGCGGGGAGAAGTTGCCCACGCGTATTTGTTTACCGGTCCCCGCGGAACGGGCAAGACGAGTGCCGCCCGTGTCTTTGCCAAAGCCCTCAACTGCACCAAGCGTACGCCCAAGAGTGATGCGTGCTTGAAGTGCGAGTCCTGCCAGGAGATAGAAAAAGGCAACGCCGTTGACCTCATTGAAATAGACGCGGCATCCAACCGTGGAATTGATGAAATCCGCGCCCTGCGCGAAGGCGTTCGCTTTATGCCCGTTAAAAGCGCCTACAAGGTCTACATTATCGACGAGGTGCATATGTTGACCAAAGAGGCCTTTAACGCCCTCCTGAAGACCATTGAGGAGCCTCCTGCGCACGCTGTATTCATCCTTGCCACCACGGAGGTGCACAAAGTGCCCGCAACCATCATTTCCCGCACCCAGCGCTTTGATTTTCACCTCCTGAACCACGAACAGATGGAAAAGCACCTCGCAACCGTTGCCAAGGCGGAGGGGGCAACACTCGGCAAGGATGTGCTGGGGCTGGTTATCGCCGCATCGGGTGGTTCCCTGCGCGACGCGCAAAGTATTCTCGGAAAAGTAATCGCCACCGGCGTTACCACCGTGGAGGAGGCGCGCGACCTGCTGGGTATGACGGACACCGGCCGGCTCGCCGAATTTTTTAATATGGTCATTGAAAAGCGCCAAGACGAAGCGCTCGCTTTTGTAAACGATATTGCCTTTGGGGGTGGGGATATTGAGCAGTTCGCCCAGGGGGTGCTGGGGTATGCCCGCGTCCTATTGGTATCCAAGGTAAGCGAGAAGGCAGGGGAAAAGGTAGCCTCTCACTTCAGCGTGGAAGAGTTGGCGCGCGTGGCGCTACAAGCCAAGGCTATTGCGCAGAAGGATTTGTATACGCTCATCAAAGAATTTTTAGATGCTTCAAGCACAATGAAGTATTCGCCCCTGCCCCAGCTCCCGCTGGAGTTGGCGGTGGTGAATAGCACCCAGCCCGACCCTTCACAGGAGGGGTAGTTCGTGGTATTTTGGTGCCAGCAGATCGTGCGAATAGGGAAGGAAGTACCTTGTCACTCGTAGCACAGCAGAAAGTATTGAACGCCATTCGTAAGGCGTTCTGCCCAGAAGGGAGTGAGAGCCCCACGGAAAATCTGTTCGTTTCCGAAGCGTTCAAGAGGACCTGGGCAAACCTCGGGGACTCCTACGACGGTGGACACTACTCGCCGGCGGAGGTCTACGAACAGCTGATGGAGTTGACTCGGCCGAACAACGGAGCGCCGGCAGTCATCATCACCTCGCAGGCGGGTTCGCGTCTCGAATGGAGCTCCACGATCCCGGAGGCCGTGGCGATCTCCAGTGGGCCACGACAATCCCAGAAGCTGTGACCGTCCGAGATTTGTTCCCTGAACAAATCCGCCCCAACTCATTCGTGGGAAGGGGCATTATTGCCAGGTCGTCTAATGGTAGGACAGAGGCCTTTGAAGCCTTCAATTGGGGTTCGAATCCCTGCCTGGCAGCCCCGTAAAATAACAAAAAGCACCGGAATAGCCCGGTGCTTTTTGTTACCACGGGGCAAGCCGCGTAGCGGATGGACCCGGGGTATTTTACGAGGGCCCCGAGGTAAAATCGCTTGAGATTTTACTTTTCGGGGCATAGTATGAGGGGAAGTATCTGAAGAAGCAGCTTACACATTATTTGAGCTGACGCCGAATCCCTGCCGCGCCCCTCCGCCTGCCCGTGCGTTACGTGCAGACGGGTAGCTTTAGCGGAGGAGGGCCTGGCAGCCATCGTGAATTTCTGGCGTAAGTTTGCCCGCTGAAATATCTAAAAAGTTTAGTATTTAATTTATGCAGCAGGTAATCTTAGAAAAAAATCAAGCAAGATTTGCCATTTGGGACGGTAATAGCGAGAGGAAAATATTTTATTATTTTTGTCAAAAGGACGGAAGCTTAGGGTTAGGCAACTACTTTCCTGCAGATGTGACTGCTGAGAAGAGGTTGGTTGGTGACGAAGAATGGTCGCTTAGTATAGGCAAAGCAAGGCTTAGTGCAGTGCCATTTGTTAATAAGAAGACTTCGTTTCATCCAACCGGGAAAATTGTTTCAAAGGATAGTACAGGAAGCCGTATTTTTGTAGATCCAGATATCGTCAGTATTCCGTTTTCAGAGATAAATGACCCAATTCAAATCAGGGTTATTTATCCTGCAACACCAAGCTCTTACCCTAGTACTCAGGGTGGCGATATTTTTAACGTATATCATCCCACTTATCAAGCGCCCTATATGATAAAAGTTTTTATTTCTCCAGGAGGTTTTAACTTTGAACGATGGATGCTAGGAATAGATAAAAGGAGGGATATTTTTCAAGACACTCAGTCTCTTGCTTCTTTTCAGCTCCATATTTATACGGTTTGTGCGCCTTCAAATAACAAATTTATCCCAGAAGCGCATTGCGAAGCCGATGTCGTTTTCTAGAATCAAGAGCTAATTTTGTTGCTGGCGCTGTTTGTTTCCAACGGTATACTAAATATATGCTCATTTCCTACGAAGACTTCGAAAAAATAGATATCCGTGTCGGCAAAATTGTAGAAATTTCTGATTTTCCGGAAGCCAAGAAGCCAGCCTACAAACTGACGATTGATTTTGGTTCTGAAATCGGGATGAAGCGCTCCAGCGTCCAGGCAGTGGGAGCACATACGAAAGAAGAGCTTCTTAACTCCCTCGTATGCTGTGTGGTAAACTTCCCGCCTAAACAGATTGGACCATTCACATCGGAGGTGCTCACTCTTGGCTTTAAGAATAACGCCGGCGACGGGTGGGTGCTTATTGCACCAAAGAATGACTCGGTGGAATTAGGAGAGAAGTTAATGTAATGGATTTTAGAACCCGATAATTATGAGACCCGAAACCACCCTATTTTTGCTAATGTCTGTCGATGGGAAGATCTCTACGGGAGATGCCGATGTGTTGGACGTAGATAAGGACTATCCTAAAATTGAAGGCTTACGAGAAGGGCTTCAGCAGTACTACGACATTGAGAAAGAGACAGATATCTTTTCTTTTAATTCTGGTCGGGTGCTTGCAAAAGTTGGCGTAAACGAGAAAATCGACGAGCCCGAAAAAATTCCCGTAATCTTTGTAGTAGTTGATAACGAACCCCATTTAACCGAAGCGGGTATCGCATATTTGGCGAAAAAGGGCAGCGCCCTTATTATCGTAACTACCAACGAACAGCATCCGGCATTTTCTGCACAAAAGCAGATAGTGAACCTCCAGATTCTTAAGTATGAAGGTAGCATTGATTTCAAAGATTTATTTCGAAAACTGAAAGAGGATTACAACGCGGAAAGAATGACCGTGCAAACCGGTGGCACTATCAATACGATTTTGGTGAGGGAGGGATTAATTGATAGCGTTCTTCTTGTAGTAGCCCCCGCACTGATAGGAGGCAAGAACACTTCTACGCTGATGGACGGAGAGTCGCTTCATACTCCTGCTGAACTTTCCAAAATAAAAACGCTTGAGTTGGTTGAGGCGAAGCCGCTTGAGAATTCTTATCTGTTGTTGAGGTATAAAGTTAGGAATTAAGCAGAATATGACTTCATACAAGCATACACAAATTGGTTACCTGATGTTGGTTGTCACGCTTGCCGTGGCAGTATTTTTCGCGTGGCTTCAAATAACGGCCAGGGCAGAACCTCCTTCAGTTGACTCTGGTACAAATTTTGCCATTACTGCCATAATGGCGTTGATTCTGTTTATTCTCGCGTCGTTTTTGACTCTCACCGTCACCGTTGACGGGCAGTTCCTGAACATTCGTTTTGGCTGGGGTATTTTTCGCAAAACATTTTCAGTAACCGATATCACCGCGGTCAGGAGGGTAAAAAATCATTGGTATTACGGCTGGGGCATACGGTTGTGGTTTTGGCCGTATATGTGGATTTTTAATGTCTCCGGTTTTGATGCGGTTGAAATTCAAATGAAGAATGGAAACATATATCGTATAGGAACCGATGAGCCAGAAAAACTTGAAATTGCTATTCGGCAAGCCACGCGTCTATAACTAAGTATGGTTAAGAAAGGACCAGCACATACCACCCCAACGGATTTGCGAAACGCTTTGGCGGCTACGCCGAAAGTGCAGGCGCTGTGGGAGGACATTACTCCGCTTGCCCGCAACGAATTCATTTGTTGGGTTACTTCGGCGAAGAAAGACGAAACCAGGATTCGCCGAATCAGGAGGACGGGCGAAGAACTTTTGGAAGGGAAGCGCCGGCCATGTTGCTGGGCTGGGTGCCCCCATCGGTAAGACAAATACCAGTTTTTTGTCAGAAATCCCTTCCTCATACGTATAATATAGGTAGGATAATTAACAAAAACATATGGCACGAGTAAACACATATCTTAACTTTGCGAATTCAACTGAGGAGGCTTTTAATTTCTATAAGTCTGTATTTGGCACGGAGTTTGAGGGCGATGTTATGCGTTTTTCGGATATTCCTCCCGGCGCGAACGAGCGCCCCATCGCCGAAGAAGACAGGAACTTGATAATGCACATTGCCCTGCCCATTCTTGCCGGGCACGTGCTTATGGGTACGGACGCCCCCGAATCGATGGGATTGACCCTCAAGCAGGGGAATAACGTATACATTAGTCTGGAGCCCGACACCCGCGGGGAAACTGAAGAGCTCTTTAATATGCTCTCGGAAGGCGGGAACGTAGAAATGGCGCTGCAGGATATGTTTTGGGGTGCGTACTATGGCTCGTGTGAGGACAAATTCGGAGTACGGTGGATGTTTAATTGTACTAACAAAGAATAATAACAGCACCTCTATGCAAAAAATTGTAGCGAATTTATGGTTTGACGGTAACGCCAGGGAAGCCGTGGAATACTATATATCGGTTTTCCCAAACAGTAGGATTATTTCTACCGAATACTACCCAAAGAGCGCCGAAGAAGGTTTGGCGGATTTTCAGCTTGAGATGGCGGGCAAGCCGCTCACAGTAGAATTTGAGCTTGATGGCCAGCGCTTTATCGCAATCAATGCAGGGCCTGAGTTTAAGTTTAATGAAGCAATATCATTTGCTATTTACTGTAAGGACCAGGAGGAAATTGACTACTACTGGGAAAAGCTTTCTGCCTCTCCGGAAAATGAACAATGCGGTTGGTGTAAGGACAAGTTTGGCTTGAGCTGGCAGGTTGTGCCCGCCAATATCGACGAGCTTATGAAGAAACCGAACGCTTTCGCCACTATGATGGGGCAAAAGAAAATTGTGATTACTGATTTCTAAATGATAAAACCCCGAATCTACACAATGAGCTTCGCAAGAGTCTATCCTGAATATGTGGCTAAAGCTGAGAGGAAAGGACGCACGAAAATAGAAGTAGATGAAATTATCCGCTGGCTGACAGGATATACGCAGAAAGGGTTAGAAGCGCAATTGGAAAAACAGACAGACATTGAAACCTTTCTTACAGAAGCTCCAAAGCCGAACCCCCTACGCGCTCTTATCACGGGTGTGGTTTGCGGTGTCCGGGTAGAAGATCTCAAAGAGCCAACGATGCGAGAAATTCGCTACCTGGATAAATTAATTGACGAACTGGCAAGGGGAAAGGCGATGGAGAAGATTCTGCGTAAATAATAAATCTCTAAAATCATATTGATTTACGTTTTTATATGCACACGCCAACGATAGTCAATATTATCCGGTGGTTCCCCAGGGTATTAGGGATTCTTTCAATCCTGTTCATTAGTATTTTTGCCCTCGACGCGTTCGGGGAAGGAATTCCTATCGCGGAAGCGCTGTTGGGCTTTGCAATTCATCTTTTGCCGAGCGCTATTCTTTTAGTATTCCTTGCCATTGCGTGGCGAGTGCCAAAAGCAGGGGGAATTCTTTTTGTCCTCGTTTCATTTCTCCCATTTTTACTACTCAGTAATGAATTGTGGGTAAACTTTATTCTTGCGACGCCGTTCTTTCTAACAGGCGCCCTGTTTCTTTTCTCGGGTTTTAAACTAAACGACGGGTTAAGGTGAGATATGCGTATTGCGTATTGCCTTTTTCCTTAGTATAGGTTCTAATATAGTGAGAGCGTTAAACGGATAATCATTGAAAAGCCCCTCGTGAGGGGCTTTTCAAACGCAAAACTATGGCGTGGGGAGAAGCGATACTAAAATTTGATGGCGTATCCCTTGAGTTCGGACCAAACAAACCCATATTGGATGCGGTCTCCTTTTCGGTACGTCGTGGCGCCAAAATTACCCTCATGGGGCAAAACGGTGCGGGTAAAAGTACGATTTTCAAGCTTATTACTGACGAGATGCAACCCAGCGACGGCAGGATTATTACCCCTCCCGGCCTTACTATTGCCACCTCAAAGCAGGTTATGGCGCGGGAGCATATGGAAAAGACCGTGCGGGAATATTTTGAGGGATGTTTTGATAAGAAAGTATACGATATTGACCCGCGCATTGACGCGGCGTTGGAGGTGGTAAACCTTGTGGCGGACCACGACAAACCTATCAGTTCGTTTTCTGGCGGCCAGCAGGCGCGGCTTCTGCTTGCCTCTGCCCTCATCCAAGACCCGGACTTGCTGCTGCTGGACGAGCCTACCAACAACTTGGACGCGGCCGGCATTGCCCACCTCACTGATTTTCTGGCGGCGTACAAAAAAACGTGCATCGTCATCTCCCACGACGCTGATTTCTTAAACTCGTTTACCGAAGGTGTTATTTACTTGGATGTGCACACCAAAAAGATTGAGCAGTACACCGGGGACTACAGCGATGTGGTGCGCGAAATTGCCGCGCGGGTAGAGAAAGAGCGCCACAAGAACGCCCAGCTCGCCAAACAAATTCAAGAGAACAAGGAAAAGGCAAACTTTTTTGCCAAAAAGGGTGGCAACCTGCGGCTTTTGGCAAAGCGCATGCGCGAAACAGCCCAAGAGGCGGAAGAAAACATGGTTGATGTGCGAAAGGAAGATAAAGCAATCCGCCCCTTTACCATTCCGATACAGCAGGGGTTGGGAGGCGTGGTGCTTTCTCTTTCATCCGTTACCGTAATGAAGGGAGGCAAGCCCGTGGACAAAGAAGTTTCCATTGAATTGCGCAAAGACACCCACCTGCTGTTGAAGGGACCAAACGGCGTGGGCAAGACCACGCTCCTGGAGTCTATCGCCAAGGGCACGCAGACTGGTGAAGCCATTGGGGATGGCGTGCGCGTCGGCTACTACCGCCAAGATTTTTCCACATTGAATTTTGAAGAAACGCCCCACGTTGCCCTCATGGACGCGATGGTGGAAAAAGACGGCCAGAAACTGCGCGCGGTGGCATCCGGCTTTCTCATTGGGCAAGATATTATTAACACACCCATTGGCGCGCTCTCCGAAGGCCAGAAGGGGTTGGTGGCGTTCGCGCAGTTGGTGCTGATGGAGCCAGGGCTCCTCATTTTGGACGAGCCGACCAACCACATTAACTTCCGCCACTTGCCTATTATTGCCAAGGCGCTTGATGAGTATAAGGGGGCGCTTATTTTGGTGAGCCATATGGAAGATTTCGTGCGCCAGATTCGCGTTGACGAATTGTTGGATTTAGGGAAATAGCGTATAAGAAAAGTGATATGGAAAAGCGTCTCTACCGAAAAGAAAAAGGGAAAGTATGGGCCGGTGTGTTTTCCGGCATGGCCGAATACTTTAATGTTGACCCGGTACTCCTGCGGATAGGCTGGGTTGCGTTTATGTTAGGAACGGGTGTTTTCCCAGGCATCTTCTTCTATTTAATTGCCTGGCTCATCATTCCAATGGAAAGGAGTAATTCCAACAACGAAGACCAGCAGCACTAAAAAGACCCCGTTCGCGGGGTCTTTTTAGTGCTGCTGCTTGCTACGAAGAGGTAGGTATGGTTTAAAGGTGCAGAGAAAGGAGGTGGCCGATGGGTCAAATCCATGAGAAGTACGCACGGGCATTGCGCCGGCGCGAGAGCGAGAGACAAGCGAGCCTTACGCCGCTGGATTACCGTAACTCCGAGCTGACCATCAATCGCCTCGGGCTCATTTTGACGGTTTCGTTCCGCCACAAAGCATATCGCCCCTACGAGGAGGAGTATCTCGGGGATGCTCATTGCGTCTGGGTTCACGCCCAGCGTTGCGCGCTCTTCGCCGTCCGCATCGGTTTCTGGGATGATGCGCGCCATTTCGCCGGCCTTGCAGCCGAGGCGGCTCGCGCGCTCGGGTTGAACAACCAGCTCACCACGTTTATTGGTTTGCTCGCGGACCAGCAGCACGAAGCGGCCAGGGATATGGTGAATTCGTTGTTACCTCAGTCCCGCGAGCGCAGGGAACTAGAAGAAGCGTTCACCCTGTGCGCGCAGAAAGAAGAAGCAGCAAAGCCCCCGTAACACCGTTACGGGGGCTTCACATTTACAAGAAGGTTATCATTGTTGCGCTACTTCGCTTCTGGTTCCTTCGTCCGGGTGGCCCGCGAAGGTGCCAATGGCGAGCATCAACGTAATACCCAACGCAAACAGCGCGATATGGATGGCGCTATGGCGCCAGGTGCGCGATGATTTTATGGAGTGGGGAATGAGGTCGTGCAATACCACCACAAAGAAGGAGCCCGCGGCAATTCCTAATAGGGGCACCTCAAATAAGGAAAATGTTTCCAGCAAGAAGAACCCGCCCAGCGCGCCAATAAGGATGGTTGAAGACACGGCAAAGTTAACGGCGAGTGCTTTTTTTGTGGAGTAGCCGCCGCCTCGCAGTACAAAAAATTCAGAAACTTCTTGCACCAACTCGTGCACGAAGACACTGGCGGCAGTGGCAACGCCAAGTGTTCCCCCAAGCGCGAATGAGGCGGCCAGCAGAATGCCGTCGCCAATGTTATGCATACCATCGGCAACGAGAACGCGGCGTGCCTCAATGGAGTGGGGTGCCTCATCTTCATCGGCGTGGTCGTGGAAGTCTGGCATTATTTTAAAGATAAGCCAGACGAACAGCGCGCCAAAGCCAATCCAGGCAAGCCCCATTTCGGTGCTGGAGGCGTGTTCAATAGCCTCGCGGCTTATCTGGTACGTAACGATAAGAAATACGCCCGCGGAGAAACTAACAAGGTAGCGGAGGTTGCGTTCAATTGCGCTACCGGCGCGTTGCCACACCGACACCACTCCCACGAGGGAGGCGAACATGATACAAAGAACAAAAGCGAGAAGCTCAAGCATAGGAGGGGAAATTAGTATCTTATATCTATCCTACACTAAAATGAAGCGCTCTATGAGGAGTATTTTTTTAATTCCTCTTTTTTGTGCGGTCGTGGTAGCGGGGTTGTTTTCGGCATCCGTAACGCAGGCGCAGGAAGACATTCCCTACCTACAAACGAAAGGGGAGGTGCTTGAGGTGGTAAGCACGGAGTACCGCGAGGTGGGGGGCACGGGTACGCAACGTCCTTTCCAAACATTGCGCATAGAAATTATTGAAGGGGAAAAGGAGGGGCAGATTATTACCACCGAAACGGATTTCCCCCGCATTACCAAGGGGACTACGCTCTACCTGGGCTACTGGACCGACCCGGAGGGCGGGGACCACTTTGACGTTGTCGGCATAGACCGACTGGTGCCAATGCTCATCCTTGCCGGTGTATTCGTTGCCATCATTATTTTGTTTGGCGGGTGGCGCGGCGTGCGGTCACTGCTGTCGTTGGGGGCGAGTTTCTTTATTCTGCTGTACGTATTAGTGCCCGGTCTTCTTGGCGGGTGGAACCCTCTTCTGGCCAGTTCGGTGGTTGCCGGAGGGATACTGTTTGGCGCCATATTCTTTACGCATGGGTTTAACCGCGAATCCTTTTCCGCGTACGCGGGTACCATGATTGCCATTCTATTGACGGGAGCGCTCGCCCTGGTTGCGGTGAACGCGACTAGCTTGTCGGGGTTCGCCGATGAGTCTTCACTCTTTCTGAATTTTAATACGCAAGGCAGTTTGGATTTTGTGGGGCTTCTGTTGGGCGCCATTATTATTGGAGCGCTTGGGGTGTTGGATGATATTGCCATTACCCAGGCGGCCGTGGTGAATGAATTATACAAAAGTAATGCCAGCCTCAAACCCATAGAGGTATACCGCCGCGCATTACGGGTGGGGCGCGAGCACGTTGGAGCATTGGTGAACACGCTCGCGCTTGCCTATACGGGAGCCGCGCTTCCACTTATCCTGCTCTTTTCCGTTTCGTCCTACCGCCCGGATGTTATTCTAAATATGGAAATGGTTGCTACCGAAATTGTACGTATTTTGGTGGGCAGTATTGGCCTCGTATTGGCGGTGCCGGTAGTAACGGCGCTCGCGGTTATCCTTTTGCGCGCGCAGAAAAAAGAAACATAATGACAAGCCAACTTATACAACTCATTGAATCCGTTGTGTTGCCCCTGGGGGTGCTGGGCGTGTTTCTTGCCTCAGTACTTGAAGAAGTTGTAGCCATTATCCCTTCGCCCATTGTGCAAATGGGTTCGGGCTTCTTATTTTTCGGAGGACAGCCTATTACCCTTGGAACTTCCCTACAGATGTTTCTGCGCGTTGCCCTTCCGGCATCTGCGGGGGTAACGCTTGGCTCGCTGGCAATTTATATTCCCGCGTACTTTGGCGGAAAGCCGGCAATTGACCGCTGGGGCAAGTATATATTTGTGCACTGGAAGGACGTAGAGCAAGCGCAAGGTATATTTAAGAAGAGTTGGGGCGATGAGGCTATTATATTCATGGCGCGTGCCCTACCCATCGTGCCTAGCGTGGCAATTGCGGCGCTTTCGGGTTTATTGCGGGTAGATGTGCGCACATACCTGCTTTTCACCTTCTTGGGTACATTGGTGCGTGCGACCTTTCTGGGGTTCGTTGGCTGGGAGGCGGGTAGCGTATATACGCAATACAGTGTATACATAGATACCTTCGAGCGAGTTGGCGCAATCGCGCTTATTGCCGGAGCGTTAGTATTTTTCTTATATAGAAGGAAAAAACATAGGCATGGAAGGTAAAATCCCTTTTTCTCACTTTAGCGAAGTAGAAATGCGTATTGGCACGGTAGTTTCGGCCGAACCCGTTGAAGGCTCGGAGAAATTGCTGAAGCTGATGGTTGATTTCGGCGAAGATGAGCCACGGCAGATTTTGTCGGGCATTGCCAAGTATACGAGCCCCGAAGCATTGGTGGGCACCCAGTTGCCCTTTGTTACGAATCTGGAGCCTCGCGAAATGATGGGTATGGAGAGTAATGGGATGTTACTTGCCGCCCACGGTACAGACGGGGAGCCGGTATTTGTGCGCCCCGAAACATCCGTTGAACCAGGAAGTAAGATAGGATAACACTATGGCATTCGTTGATGAGGTAACAATTTCGGTAAAAGCAGGCAACGGCGGAAACGGCGTTGTTCGTTGGCGTAGTGATAAAAACGAAGAGCGCGGCGGCCCCAACGGCGGAAACGGAGGGAGGGGTGGAAATGTGTTTGCCCGCGCGATACGCGATGTGCATTTGTTATCCCAGTACCGCACACAGAAGGCGTGGGAGGCGCAACGAGGCAAAGACGGCGAGGCATACAGCTTGATTGGCGAAACGGGGGACGACTTAGAGCTTCTTGTGCCGGTTGGCTCTCTTGTTACCAACCTCGCGACCGGTGAGAAATTTTCTTTATACAAAGAGGGCGATCGCGTTTTGCTGTTGCGAGGCGGCAGGGGCGGACGAGGGAATGAATCATTCAAGAGTTCTACCAACCAAGCGCCAAAAACTGCTACTCCAGGACTACCGGGGGAAGAAGCGGATTTTTATATTGAGGTGCGCCTTATTGCTGACATTGGGTTGGTTGGCCTTCCGAGTGCGGGCAAGAGCAGCTTGCTCAACGAATTGAGCCGCGCCAAAGCAAAGGTGGGCGCCTACCCGTTTACGACACTGGAGCCAAACTTAGGCGATTCCTACGGCTACATTATTTCCGACATCCCCGGGCTCATTGAGGGCTCTGCCGCGGGCAAGGGGTTAGGCCATAAGTTTTTGCGCCACATTAAGCGTACAAAAGTGCTTGCGCACTTAATCTCGTTGGAGAACGAGGATATACTGGGTACGTACAATACGATACGCAAAGAGTTGGAAGAGTATGACCCGGAACTTTTGAAGAAAAAAGAAGTTGTTATTCTAACAAAAACAGACTTAGTTGACGACGCGGTCGTAGGGCGTGCGGTGAACGAATTAAAGGCGCTCAACCCCGATGTTATCGCCTTGTCCGTATACGATGATGAGTCCGTAAAACGGGCGCGCGATGTGCTCATCGCCATGGTGGATGCGCACAAGGAGGATGCAGACGAACAAGAAGAATAGCTAGGAGTGTTCGGACGTTTATTGACGATCGTCAATAAACGTCCGAACTGTTGGAGAATGAATACTCAAAACGAAGAGGAGTGGAAGAAAAACCTCACGCCCGAGCAGTACCGTGTGCTGCGTGAGAAAGGAACCGAACCTCCGGGAAGCGGGAAGTATTTGTATGAGAGGGCGCGTGGCAGCTACCTCTGTGCCGCGTGCGGCAACCCGCTCTTTTCTTCGGATGCTAAGTTCGATTCGGATACTGGCTGGCCTAGTTTTGATGAGGCGCTTCCCGGTGCGATTGAAGAACACGATGATGATTCTCTAGGCATGCGCCGTGTCGAGATTATATGCGCGCGTTGCGGTTCGCACTTAGGACACGTATTTGATGACGGACCTACCAAAACAGGCAAGCGGTACTGCATGAATTCGGTGTGCTTAGACCTGGAAAGCGGACCTGAACAGGGATAGGGCTTGACCCCGTTGTAGATATTCGGCTCGTGTCTGGCACCCAGCTCTGCCTATGGCAGAGCGGCCGAATATTCACAACGGGGTTGACTTTTTCTGCAATGTATTCTATTATTGTATTTCAAGTAATATCTCACTCGTTTTGTGCGTAGCGCCCCTATTAAAGAATTTCTCGCACCGAGAAGTTAGGCCAAAAGAACGCGCGAGAAATTCTTGTTAGGAAACTATGTATCAAAACAACACTTCCCGTTCGGGCAAGCGTTTCTCAGCGCGTCCTACCCATAACCGTTTCGCCTCTACCACCTCTGGTTCACCGGCGAGCCGCCCCTCCTTTGGAGGCCGTTCTTTTGGTGGCTCACGCCGTCCCACGGGCGGCAGTCGCGGGCCAAAGCCCCAGCGCTTGGACATTAATATGTTCATCAATAAGGCGATTGTGGTTGAGGAGGCAGAAGAGCGCTTTGTACCCGAGCACGCTTTCAACGATTTTGCGATTGATGAGCGCCTAAAGCAGAACATCGCCAAGAAGGGCTACACGGTGCCCACTCCTATTCAGGACCGCACCATTCCCCATATCCTACAGGGTAAAGATGTTGTTGGTATCGCCAACACCGGAACCGGGAAAACCGCCGCGTTTTTGGTACCGCTCATCCAGAAGGTGATGACGGATATTTCTCAAAACGTCCTCATCGTAGTTCCTACGCGTGAGTTGGCGTTGCAGATTGACCAAGAGCTGAAGGGTTTTGCCCCCGGCCTCGGTATTTTCTCCGTGGTGTGCGTGGGAGGAGTGGGAATTCTTCCGCAAATCCGCGCGTTGCGCCACCGCAACCAGTTTGTCATCGGCACCCCTGGGCGCTTGAAGGACCTTATTGACCGCGGCGTATTGAATTTAGGAAAGACCAACACTGTGGTGCTGGACGAGGCTGACCGTATGTTGGATATGGGTTTCATCAACGATATGCGCTACCTCATGCAGAGGATGCCCAGCGTTCGCCACACACTTTTCTTTTCCGCGACCTTGTCGCCTGAAATTCAGAAGTTGGTTGGTGAATTCTTAAACAACCCCGTTTCTATTTCGGTAAAGACGCGCGACACCGCCAAGAACGTAGACCAAGATATCGTACGCATGAAGGCAGGAGAGGACAAAATAGATGCTTTGCAAGCGCTTCTGAACAAGGAGGGCTTTGACAAGGTGCTTGTCTTTGGCCGCACCAAACATGGCGTGCAGAAGCTTTCGCGCGAACTGGAAAAACGTGGTTTTGCCGCCGATTCTATTCATGGGGACAAGAGCAACTTCCAGCGCCAAGCAGCCCTTGCCAAGTTTAAGGATGGGCGCGTAAAGATTTTGGTTGCCACCGACGTTGCCGCACGCGGACTTGATATCCCCAACGTAAGCCACGTAATCAACTTCGATATTCCTGCCACCTACGACGATTATGTGCACCGCATTGGCCGTACCGGCCGCGGGGACATGTTGGGCAAGGCACTAACCTTCGTATAATGGAAATTCGAAATATCGCAATCATCGCCCACGTTGACCATGGGAAAACTACCCTGACCGACGCTATCATGCGCCAGACGGGAACCGTGGAAGAAGGGGTAAGCATGGACTCAAACGCCCTCGAGCAGGAGCGTGGTATTACTATCTACGCCAAGAACGCTTCCTTAAACTACAAGGGCACGAAGATCAATATTGTGGACACCCCGGGCCACGCTGACTTTGGTTCAGAAGTAGAGCGCGTATTGCGTTCTATCGATTCGGTACTATTGGTGGTGGACGCCCAGGAAGGACCCATGCCCCAGACGCGCTTTGTGCTGAAGAAGTCTTTGGAATTGGGACATAAGCCTATTGTAGTACTCAACAAAATCGATAAACCTGCCGCTGACGCCGAACGCGCGCACGAGCAAATCCTGGAACTCTTTTTTGACTTGGGAGCAAACGAAGAGCAGTTGAACTTCACCACAGTGTACGCCGTTGGAAAAGAAGGCGTGGCGATGCGCAACCTGAGCGATGAGCGCGTGAATATCGAGCCTATCCTTGATGTAATTCTTGAACAAATCCCTCCCGCACCGAACGAAACAAGCGCACCCTTGCGCGCCCAGCCATTTAATTTGGCATACGATAACTTTTTGGGGCGCATGGCAGTCGCGCGAGTGTACGAAGGTACCATCACTACCGGTTCTACCGTTTTTGATAAAAAACCGTCTGGTTTGGTTGAGAAGGGAAAGATAACGAAACTCTTTTCTTTTGAAGGAACATCCCGCGTAGAAGTACAGGAGGCGCAAGCTGGTGATATTGTGCTCATCGCAGGCCTTCCTGATATTTACATTGGGGATACGATTTGCGACAGCGAAGATGCGGAAGCGCTTGATGCCATTACGGTAGATGAGCCAACTATCGCCCTTAACTTTTTGGTAAACGATTCTCCATTTGGGGGACGCGAAGGCAAGTTTGTTACGAGCCGCCAAATTCGCGACCGTTTGGTAAAAGAGCTGGAGGTCAACGTGGGTCTTAAAGTAGATTTTGACGGGGAAACGATGAAAGTATACGGCCGTGGCGAGTTGCATGTCGCTGTTTTACTTGAAACGATGCGCCGCGAAGGCTACGAGATGCAGGTTTCCCAGCCCCAGGTAATCATAAAAGATATTGACGGCGTGAAGAGCGAGCCGTTCGAGGAAGTTACCATTGACGTCCCATTGGAAGCCCAGGGTGCGGTTATGGAGAAACTTGCCAAGCGTGGAGCGACGTTGACCGAAATGAAACAGGAAGGCAACCACGCGCGCCTCTTGTTTGAAGGCCCCACCCGCGGCCTCTTGGGATACCGCGGCCAGTTTGTAGTGGACACCAAGGGAGAGGGGATTTTCGCCAGCCGCGTGATCGGCTTTCGCCCCTGGACTGGCGTTATCCAGAAGCGCAACGTTGGTTCCATGATATCCATGGCTACCGGAAAGGCGCTCGGGTTTTCGCTGGATAACCTGCAGACACGCGGAACTTTGTACATTGGTGCGCCTACCGAAGTATACGAGGGTATGGTTATCGGCAATACCGCCAAAGGCGATGATATGTCCGTTAACCCAACAAAAGGCAAGCAGTTGACCAACATGCGCGCCTCAGGATCCGACGACAACATTATGCTCGCCCCACCAACACCTATTACGATTGAGAGGGGTCTCGAGATAATGTCCGATGATGAGTATTTGGAAATTACTCCCCACAGCACGCGCTTGCGCAAGAAATACTTGAGCGAGATAGAACGAAAAAAGCACGCCAAGGATTAAGAGCTGGTTATTCTGACGAACAAGAAAAGACGCCCCAGGGGGCGTCTTTTCTTGTTGGCGAACATTATATCCGTTCCTGCTCGTCGAGGTGCGAGTGCACTTCAGACTGGGTTACCGGGCGTGTCAGCAAGAGTATCTTGATAATACCCCACGCAATGAACCAGTACACGATTATCGCGAGCAGCGAAGCCCACTCAAAGACGTTTCCCTGGATAACGTCCGTACTGAAGACGAATTGAAAGGGAGCGACCAGTGGTGCTGATATATCGTATACGAATTGCGTAAACTGCGCGCCAGGGTTTGCCCCAAACAGACGCAAGACAAACCGAAACAATAGAATTGTTTCTACGGCGGCTAGTACGAGCCAAACAATGCGGGTGAGTTGGTAGAGCATAGTAGACATAGGTTGTATGCTTTTAAAAGCTTAGTTAATAAGTGGTGGTGCCGGTAAGAAATAACGCGCGACCAACGTTATATACGGTACACAATACTTGGGACTTAAAAGAGGCATTTTAAAAGGTCGAAAAATCGGTTTTCTTTCTTATTACAACGTAATAAGAGGTAATACCTTACTACCTTAATTCTTACGTACTATGTATGGCTCAGTACGGAAAAAAATCACAAGAGAAAGTAGCGAAAGCTCTCCACGAGATGAAGAAGGGCTCCTTGCGCAGTGGCAGGAGCGGGAAGAAGGTGAAAAGCCGCAAGCAAGCGATCGCTATTGGGTTATCGCAGGTACGCAAAGCGGACGGCAGGGTGCCTTCAAAAGAAACGGGGAGATCCACATAGTTACTAGTACTATTTTCTTCGTATGAATAACATTATTGCACTCCGATGCCAGGCTGTTACGCTATTGGTATCAACTTATAAAACAAAAACCACGCTCGTTTGAGGTGGTTTTTGTTTTATAAGTTTTCTGTTTATTATTTTCCGCACCTCTCGCACACTGTTGCCTGTATATCTACTTCTGTATTTAAGCGAAGGCGGTGGGTGCGCTGGGCAACCATACTAATAAACCCAAACATTATTCCCACGCCAAGGAGCATAAAGACTGACGTGAATATTTTTCCTATTTCGGTGTGTGGGGCGATGCCGCCAAGGCCAACCGTGGTAAGAGTGGAGATGCTGAAGTACATCGCATCGTGCCAACTCCAGCCTTCAGAATAGCGGTAGAAAATGGTTCCGGCGGCGATGGTAACAGCCCCAAGCAGTGCGACGCTCCTAAATTCGGAACTTAAGAATTCGGAGCCTAGTGTTTTTTGAATAGATTTCTTTTTTGTTTTCATAGACCCCATTGTACCACGGCTTTATGGGCTTGCTGATACGGGTGAGTTCTTTTGTATCCCTTGACAGAATTGCAGGATTGCCTCTTGCGTTTTTTTTAAAAAGTGTCATACTTGAGGCAGTTAGGTTTCTCCATCAGGTTTCCGCGTCTGCGTGGCAAGGTGACTTGCGAGAGCAGCAAGGAGTAATGACCAGGAGAAAGGTCACCCTAAGCGCATTATACGCAGAATATTTTCCCAACAGATGAACAAGAAATTGTATGTTGGAGGCATCCCTTACTCCACGAGTGAGGACGCTCTCCGCGAATTCTTCTCTGAAGCCGGCGAGGTTGAATCCGCCGCTATCATCACTGACCGCATGACCGGCCGCTCCCGCGGTTTCGGTTTTGTCGAGATGGCAACAGAAGAAGGAGCCCAAAAGGCAATCGAAACGATCAATGGCAAGGAACTTGACGGCCGCACGCTTTCTGTAAGCGAAGCACGCCCGATGGAGCCCCGCAACGACCGTTCCGCGATGTAATTCTGCATCACAAAACACCCCCGCTTCGGCGGGGGTGTTTTGTTTGGTATACTAAAAAGGTCTAAGAATTAATCTCTCTATGGAACATTACATCGAAAAGTACGCAATTCCCGGATCTATCATTATTGCCGGTCTCCTCATTGGCACCGGTGTTATGCTGAGCGGTGGCGTTTCAATCGGTGGAGATTTTGGCACCTCAAGCCAAAACGGGCCCCAGAAGCCAGAAACAATTAATCCTGAAGATATTTCTTTCGCTCCCGTGAGCGAGCAGGATCATATTCGGGGCGATGTCGCAGCACCCATTACCCTTCTTGAGTACTCTGATTTGGAGTGCCCCTACTGCCAGAGCGTGCACCCTACCTTGCAACAGCTCGTTGATGACTATGAGGGCAAGGTGCGGTGGGTGTATCGCCATTTCCCCTTAGAGAGTATTCACTCCCAAGCGCGCCCTGCCGCCATCGCCAGTGAGTGTGTAGCTGAGTTGGGCGGAGGCAATGCTTTTTGGGCATTTGTTGATGGCATTTTTGAAGACCAGAAAACCAACCTCCCCGCGATGCGCGCTGTTGCCCTGGCGACAGGTGTGAATGCGAGCGCGTATGACACGTGCGTGGCGAGTGGTAAGTACACGCAAGTAGTTGATGACGATATTGCCGATGGTGTAAAGGCTGGTACAACAGGAACACCTCACACCCTCGTCCTAGGTCCTGATGGCGCTATCGTCCCCTTGGTGGGCGCCCAACCACTTGGAGCCTTCAAGGCCGTCATTGACGAAATGCTTAAGTAAGCAGAATGATACAAGCTCTCTTTCGTGTATTCCGCAGCCCGCTTTCTTGGGCTCTTGCGGTCAGTATTGCTCTGGCCGTATTTTTAGGGGCAACGTTGGCCTCCAATATTATGGTGGCGTGGGATTTTATACTTTCCCCGGCTATTTCCTGGGAGGCAAAAGCGAAGTTATTGTTCTTCCTCTCTTCTTCCATACGAACCAATTTTCCATTGCTGGCAGCGGTGTCCACTATTATTTTGGCAATCCTCTTTGGTATCAATGCCGCTCTTTTTGTATTTTATATACGAACTCGTACAAGTGGGGCAAATAAGCTTCAATTAGGAACCGGAATCGGAGGTTTAATCAGTGGGGTGCTCGGTATGGGATGCGCCGCGTGCGGCAGCGTACTGCTCTTTCCATTGCTCTCAACTATCGGCGCGGGGAGCCTGCTCACCTTTCTACCGCTCGGAGGCGAAGAATTTAGCCTATTGGGCGTTGCACTTTTAGTGGCGTCGGTAAGTATTCTTTTGAAACAGATATCGAACCCCGTCGTGTGCCCGGTTGAATAAAGCAGAAACAAAAAAGCCCCTAATAGGGCTTTTTTGTTAGGCAATTGAGTGACGGTGCTTACGTTTGAAGAAATCAAACCATACGACAGCAAGAACAAGAGAGAACCCAATGACAGTCGCCGAAAACAAGAAAGGCAGGGTAAAGGATATTCCAAACAGTGCACCGGCAAAGAAGGGGCCGACCATGCGGCCAAACGCCTCCATTGCGGTCATCATGCCCATAGTGGTGCCCTGGCCCTCCTTTGTTTCCTCGGAGGCAAGGGCGCTTAGCACGGGGCGGGAAATCGCGCTGCCAAACGCGCTTACGGCCGCCGCTATGATAAGGAAGTGAAACGATGGAACGAAGGGCATTGTGCCAATTGCCAGCATCATACACGAAAGCCCGAAGATAACAGTCCTTCGCTCGCCAAATGTGCGGGTAATTTTACTTAAGAAGATGAGCTGGGTGCAGAGAGATACGGTACCCATAATGCCAAAGAGCACGCCCAGGGCTCCCGTTGAAATCCCTAAAATTGTTTCAGAGAAGAGGGGAATGTTGACCTGGTTGTTGGAAAGCCCAAATGACCAGACAAACGCAAGAATAAGCAAGGGGGCCAGTGAGCCCGCGAAGAAGGTGCGCATTTTCGTAAAGTGAACGAAGCCTTCCTTCCAAGCAATATTCTCTGCCTTCTTTGTTAGTGATTCGGGAAGAAAGAAGAGTACCAGTAGGAAGTTTGCCATCGCGAAGAGGAATGAGAAGAAGAATGGGGTGGTAATGCTTTGTTGTACCGTGAAGTTAATGAATGGCACCACGAATGTTGACTCGGCAAGCACGCCTCCTATGAATGGACCCAAAATTGTACCCAGTGCCAGAGAGGCTTCAATACGACCCATCGATTTTACTCGGTTTGCGGTATTGGACATATCGGCGGCGTACGCACGCGCCGAAGGCAATGAGGCGCCAGAGAAGATGCCCTGCACGATACGCCCTAAGAACAACATCCACAGCGAGTGTGATACGGCCAACACTAAAAAGCCCAAGCCCAAACCGGAAACGCCAATCATAATGGTTGGCTTCCTTCCGATACGGTCTGATACGCGTCCCCAGAGGGGCGAGCAGAAGAGTTGCGCTAGCCCGAAGCTTCCTGCGAGTAGTCCTATCTGCAATGTGCTTGCGTCAAAGAGCTGAGCATAGGTGGGCAGTAATGGGAAAATAAGCGTGAATGCCATGACATTCACGAAGACGGTAAGATAGATGAAGTAGAAACGGATATTCATAGGTTGTTCGTGGTGTCCCTCGCGCTTCCTGCCGAGCTCCACTTGCTTTTTAGTCGCTCTACGCAGAAAGCGCTCCGTCCCATATTGCGTATCGCATGGGACGTGTTCC